>Ga0210086_1000048_pt1 | contig 80755 bp, 77 predicted proteins | sample China_Galinas_PW_3_FD_184867 | JGI IMG/M metagenome (GOLD analysis project Ga0210086, IMG submission 184867) | Wetland microbial communities from San Francisco Bay, California, USA, that impact long-term carbon sequestration - China_Galinas_PWB_D2... | ecosystem: Environmental > Aquatic > Marine...
GGTGGACGTTCTGGAAGGCTGGCCGTTCGACGGTCATCAGGATCCGATCCTGGAGCGGATGTGGACGCTGCAGCGATCGGCGATGTACCGCGACATGAGAGTGGTCGGCGTCGAGGTGGTGTCCTGGTCGGCGGAGCTCACACTGGATCAGGCGATTCACCTGGTACCCGACCAGGGCCGTCGGGTGGGCAGGCGGCGCGCACGATGAACTCTTCTCGGTTGGTGCCGGCTTCGTTCGGGCTGCTGATGGCAGCGGCTGCCGCGGTCGGTGCCGACGGGTGGGCCCTGATCGCGGCGGCGATCGCCGCCATCGCGGTGCTGGCCGGGCTCTACCTGCCAAGCGTGGCGACGGGGGCGGTGCTGGCGGCGGCCTGCGCCATCGCGCTCTGCGAACCCCAGCCGATGCTGGCCGCGTTGTCGGGACTGGCGGGCGCGGCCTATCTCGTGTCCCGGCACACCACGATGACGCGCCCGACGGCGATCGGGCTGGTCGGATTCGCAGCCGTCGGGATCGTCGCCGTCACGGTGCCCGGCGGGCCGGCGTGGTCGGCGCTGCTGGCGGCGCCGACCGTGGTGATCGCCTTCGCCGTGGTGATCGCCCCCTACGCCGGCGCCGGGGACGCAGAAGGCACCACCGGCACCGAGCGGGCGGCGCTAGGGTACGAATGACGGGTGGCTTCACCTTCTGCGCCTTCGTCGCCCACCGTCTTGCTGTTGTCGACCTCCGACACCGACCTGATGACCGCACGCGCCAGCGGCTCCGACTACCGGGTGGCGAACCCGTCCCGGTTGGTCGACGGCGAGCTCGGTGAGCTGCTCGGCGGCGCCGGCGTGGTGGTGATCCGCATCCTCGGCGGCTACCGGGCCTGGCAGGACGGCATCGACACCGTCATCGCCAGCGGGACTCCGACCGTGGTGGTCACCGGTGAGCAGGCCCCCGACGCCGACCTGATGGAGCGGTCCACGGTGCCTGCGGGCATCGCCGTGCAGGCGCACGTCTACCTCGCCCAGGGTGGGGTGGACAACCTGCGCCAGCTGCACGCTTTTCTGTCCGACACCCTGCTGATGACCGGGCTGGGCTTCAACCCGCCGTCGGCGACTCCGCCCTGGGGTGTGCTGGATCGCGATTCGGCAGGGGAGGGCCAGGGCCCGACGATCGCGGTGCTCTACTACCGGGCCCAGCAACTGGCCGGCAACACCGGCTACGTGGAGGCGCTGTGCGGCGCCATCGAGCGGGCCGGGGGGCGGCCGCTTCCGGTGTACTGCGCGTCGCTGCGCACCCCGGAGCCCGAGCTGTTGGAGCTGCTGGGCACCGCCGACGCGATGGTGGTCACCGTGCTGGCCGCCGGCGGCGCCCGGCCGGCCACCGCGGCAGCGGGCGGTGACGACGACAGTTGGGACGTCAAACACCTTGCCGCACTCGATGTCCCGATCCTGCAGGGGCTGTGTCTGACCAGTTCGCGGGCGCAGTGGTCGGGCAACGACGACGGACTGAGCCCGCTGGACGTGGCGACCCAGGTGGCAGTGCCGGAATTCGACGGACGCATCATCACGGTTCCCTTCTCGTTCAAGGAGATCGACGGTGACGGCCTGATCTCCTACGTTCCCGATCCGGAGCGCTGTGCGCGGGTCGCGGGTCTTGCGGTCGCCCACGCGAACCTGAGGCGGGTTGCCGCACCCGACAAGCGGGTGGCTCTGGTGTTCTCGGCATATCCGACCAAGCACTCACGGATCGGCAACGCCGTTGGGCTCGACACCCCCGCCAGCGCCGTCGTCCTGTTGAATACGCTGCGCGACAACGGCTATGGCATCGGCGAGGTTCCCGGCGTCGACTCCGGTGACGGGGATGCACTGATGCATGCCCTGATCGAGCGCGGCGGCCAGGACCCGGACTGGCTGACCGACGGCCAGTTGTCCGGCAATCCGATCCGGATACCGGCGGCGCGCTACCGGGAATGGTTCGCGGCGTTTCCGGCCGAACTGGCCGAGGCGATGGTGGCGCACTGGGGTCCGCCGCCCGGCGAACTGTTCGTCGACCGCAGCCTCGATCCGGACGGCGAAATCGTGGTCGCCGCGATCACATCGGACAACCTTGCCGTCCTCGTTCAGCCGCCGCGCGGGTTCGGAGAGAACCCGGTGGCGATCTTCCACGACCCCGACCTGCCGCCCAGCCACCACTACCTGGCGACCTACCTGTGGCTTCGTCACGAATTCGGCGCGCACGCGGTGGTGCACCTGGGCAAGCACGGAAACCTGGAGTGGTTGCCCGGCAAGACCGTCGGGATGTCGGCGGCATGCGGCCCCGATGCGGCGCTGGGCAACCTGCCGCTGATCTACCCGTTCCTGGTCAACGATCCGGGGGAGGGCACGCAGGCCAAGCGCCGTGCGCACGCCACGCTCGTCGACCACCTCATTCCTCCGATGGCCCGCGCCGAGAGCTACGGTGACATCGCCCGGCTCGAGCAGCTCCTCGACGAGCACGCCACCATCGCCGCGCTCGATCCCGGCAAGCTGCCCGCCATCCGTCAGCAGATCTGGACGTTGATGCGCGCGGCCAAGATGGATCACGATCTCGGGCTGGCCGAACGGCCCGAGGACGACTCGTTCGACGACATGCTGTTGCACGTGGACGGCTGGCTGTGCGAGATCAAGGACGTCCAGATCCGCGACGGGCTGCACGTCCTGGGCGCCGCGCCGGCCGGAGCGGCCGAACTCGACCTGGTACTGGCCATCTTGCGGGCCCGGCAGCTGTTCGCCGGTGAGCACAGCCTGCCCGGACTGCGCCAGGCCCTCGGTTTGGCCGAGGACGGCAGCGACGACCGGGCGCGCGTGGACGAGGCCGAACAGCAGGCCCGCACCCTGCTTGCCGGGCTGCAGGCCACAGGATGGGACGCCGGGGCCGTCGGGGCGCTGACCGGGGACCCCGACCTGGCCAGGGTTCTGCGGTTCGCCGCCGACGAGGTGGTGCCGCGGCTGGCCGGTACGGCAGCCGAGATCGACCAGGTGCTGCGGGCGCTGGACGGCCGGTACATCCCCGCCGGGCCGTCCGGATCACCGCTGCGCGGCCTGGTCAACGTGCTGCCTACCGGGCGCAACTTCTATTCGGTGGATCCCAAGGCCGTGCCGTCGCGGCTGGCGTGGGAAACCGGGGTCGCGATGGCTGACTCGCTGCTGGCCCGCTACCGGGCCGACCACGGCGACTGGCCTCGTTCGGTGGGACTGTCGGTGTGGGGCACCTCGGCGATGCGCACCTCCGGTGACGATATCGCCGAGGTTCTCGCCCTGCTCGGCGTCCGGCCGGTGTGGGATGACGCATCGCGGCGGGTGGTCGACCTGGAGGCGATCAGCCCCGCCGAGCTGGGCCGGCCCCGCATCGATGTCACGGTGCGGATATCGGGGTTCTTCCGCGACGCGTTCCCGCATGTGGTCACCATGCTCGACGACGCGGTGCGGCTGGTCGCAGACCTCGACGAGCCGGCCGAGCAGAACTACGTGCGCGCCCATGCCCAGGTCGATCTTGCCGAGCACGGCGACCAACGGCGGGCGACCACACGGATTTTCGGCTCCAAGCCGGGCACCTACGGTGCGGGCCTGCTGCAACTGGTCGACAGCCGCAACTGGCGCGACGATGCCGACCTGGCCGAGGTCTACACGGCATGGGGCGGGTTCGCCTACGGTCGGGGGCTCGACGGCCGCGCGGCCGCCGACGACATGAACATGCAGTACCGCCGGATCGTGGTGGCCGCCAAGAACACCGATTCCCGCGAGCACGACATCGCCGACTCCGACGACTACTTCCAGTACCACGGGGGGATGGTCGCCACGGTGCGGGCGCTGACCGGGCGAGCCCCGGCCGCCTACATCGGCGACAACACCCGCCCCGATGCGGTGCGCACCCGCACCCTGTCGGAGGAGACCGCACGGGTGTTCCGGGCGCGGGTGGTCAACCCGCGCTGGATGGCCGCGATGCGCAGGCATGGCTACAAGGGCGCCTTCGAGATGGCCGCGACGGTCGACTACCTGTTCGGCTACGACGCCACCGCGGGGGTGATGGCCGACTGGATGTACGAACAACTCACCGCCCAGTACGTCCTGGACGCGGAGAACCGCAAGTTCATGACCGAGTCCAACCCGTGGGCCCTGCACGGGATGTCGGAGCGGCTGCTGGAGGCCGTGGGACGTGGAATGTGGGAGCACCCCGACCCGGCCACGCTGGACGGACTGCGCCAAGTGCTGCTGGAGGCCGAAGGTGATCTCGAAGCCCGCTAGATTCGTGTCATGACCGCCACATTCGCCGACGTCTCGAAGGCCAAGTACATTCTGCTGACCACGTTCACCAAGGACGGAAGACCCAAGCCGACACCGATCTGGGCTGCCCCGAAGGGGAACCGGCTGCTGGTGATCACCGAGAAGGACTCGTGGAAGGTCAAGCGCATTCGCAACACCCCACGGGTCACGGTCGCGGTCTGCGATATGCGGGGCAACGTCAAAGGCGAGTCGGTGGAGGCGGTCGCCGCCGTACTCGACGAGTCGCAGACCGAGCACGTCTACCACGCCATCGGCAAGCGCTACGGGATCGTCGGCCAGATATTTAACTTCTTCTCGAAGCTGCGCGGTGGCGCCAAGCGCACGATCGGGCTCGAACTACGGGCGGCCTGAATGCGCGGGCCCACGTTCGACGAGCTGTGCGTGATCGCCGTGCCGGGAAATCACAGGGTCCTATCAGGCGCGATGCGGAACCTGGATTCGGCGCGGGGCGTTGCCGGTACATGGTGATACGGACGTTCCTCGCCTATGTCGTTGTCGAGCTGGCGGTGCTTGCCGCGCTGACCTGGTCCATCGGGCTGGGCTGGACCCTGCTGATCCTGCTGGCGACGTCCGTGGTCGGCGTGGCGCTGGCCGGATCTCAGGCCAGACGGCAGCTATCTCGGCTGGCACGTATCGGCACCAACCCGCAGGGCGCGGTGGCCGACAGCATGCTCGTCGCACTGGGCACCCTGTTGGTGTTCATCCCCGGACTCGTCAGCTCCGCCCTCGGCGCGCTGATGCTGCTGCCCCCGACCCGCAGCGCCGTGCGGCCGCTGGCCGGGACGCTGCTGACCCGCGGCATCACCCGGCGGGTCACCGTCATCAACCTGACCTCCCCGGTGGGGGCCTACGGCGCACAAAGCTACGCCGGCCGGGGCGACTACATCGACGGCGAAGTCATCGACGAGCAGGTGTGCGCGCCGGTACACGAGGCCAACGTCATCCGGCGCCCGAGTTCCCTGGGACCGGACCTCTGACACTGCCCGGCCTTCCGGGAGTGTCCGACCCCGTGCGCCCACCTTTCGGTGGCGCGGCAGACTGGCCGGCGTGACCACACTCTTGCTCGGCGGGCACGTGTACAGCCCGTCGCATCCGGACGCGACGGCCATGGCGGTCCGTGACGGCGTGGTCGCCTGGCTCGGCAGTGACGACGTGGGCCGTGCGCAGTTCCCGGAAGCTGAGGTCACCGACCTTGCCGAGGCGTTCGTCGCACCCGCGTTCGTCGACAGTCATATTCATCTGACCGCCACCGGCCTGCTCATGACCGGACTCGATCTGACGGCCGCCACCTCCCGACAGCACTGCCTGCGGCTGGTCGCCGATCATGCCGCCGCGCATCCCGGCCAGCCGATATGGGGGCACGGCTGGGACGACACCGGCTGGCCCGGCGACGGCGCACCCAGCACAGCCGAGGTCGATGCGGCGGTCGGCACCGTGCCGACCTATCTGGCTCGGGTCGACGTGCATTCGGCGGTGGCCTCCACGGCGCTGCGCGAGCTGGTCCCGGGGCTGGCCGCAGTCACCGGATTCGCCCGTCAGCACCCCCTCTCCGGCGATGCCCACCACCTGGTGCGTGCCGAAGCCCGCCGGCTGCTGACCTGGCAGCAGCGCGCCGATGCCCGCCGCGCCGCCCTCGACGCGGCTGCCGCCGCGGGCATTGTCGCCGTGCACGAGTGTGCGGGGCCGAACATCGGCGGATCCGAGGATTGGCAGGAGCTGCGCGCCACCGAGCACGGCGTCGAGATCGTCGGCTACTGGGGCGAGGCGGTGTCCACCGCGGCGCAGGCGCACGCGCTCATCGACGCCACCGGGGCGCGCGGTCTGGCCGGTGATCTGTTCGTCGACGGCGCGCTGGGCTCGCATACCGCCTGGTTGTGCGAGCCCTATGCCGATGCTCCCGACCGTTCCGGCAACTGCTACCTGGATGTCGAGACCATCGCCGAACATGTCCTGGCCTGCACCGAGGCCGGTGTCAGCGCCGGCTTCCACGTCATCGGCGACGCTGCCGTCGGCGCGGTGGTCGACGCCCTGGAGCGTGCCGTCGAACGCTTCGGCGCACCGGCGGTGGCCCGCTGCGGGCACCGGTTGGAGCACGTCGAGATGGTGTCGGCCGAGCAGGCGGCCAAGTTGGGGTCGTGTGGGATCACCGCCAGCATGCAGCCGAATTTCGACGTGCTGTGGGGCGGCAGCGACGGTATGTACGCCCACCGCCTGGGTATCGGCAGAGCGGCCCTGCTCAACCCCCTGGCGCTGTTAGCATCGGCAGGCGTGCCCCTGGCGTTCGGCTCAGATGCCCCGGTGACCAGCATCGATCCCTGGGCGACGGTACGTGCGGCCAGCCATCATCAGACTCCCGGCAGCGCGATCTCGATGCGCGCTGCCTTCGCCGCCGCGACACGGGGCGGCTGGCGGGCGGGCGGCGTCAGCGACGGCGTGACGGGCACCCTCGTCCCGGGCGCCCCGGCGTCGTACGCGGTTTGGGACACCGGCGACCTCGAGGTCGGTGCACCTCCCGGCGGGCTGGAGCGAAGCGACTCGGGGAGGAACACCGGCGGGCAGGACACCGACGCCGTACAGCGCTGGTCGACCGATCCGCGCTCACGGGTGCCCGCCCTACCGCGGCTGGGCCCATCGGATCCGCTGCCGCGCTGTCGGCAGACCGTGCACCGGGGTGCGGTGCTGTATGGCTGATCCCGTCGACCCGCACGGCGACGAGGCCGGAGCCGATCCGGTCGCCACCGACGAACCCAACGAAACCACCCCGGTCGCCGAGCAGGACGAGACGCCGCCGGCACGGCCGAACCGCGGGGTGAGGCTGCTGAAATGGTGGGCCGGCGCGCTGCAGCCGCGGGTGATACGGCTGATGGTCTCGGTGTTCGCCGGCCTATTGCTGTGCATCAGCTTCCCGCCGATCGGCTGGTGGTGGGCGGCGGTGCTGGCGTTCGCCCTGCTGAGCTGGGTGCTGGTGAATCCCAGCACCACGATGGCCGGTGGCCTGGGTTACGGGTTCCTGTTCGGGCTTGCCTTTTACATTCCGCTGCTGCCGTGGATCAGCGGCCTGGTCGGTGCGGTGCCCTGGCTGGCCCTGTCGGCGGTGGAGGCGACATTCCCGGCGATGTTCGGCCTGTTCGCCGTCGTGGTTCGCCGGTTGCCGGGCTGGCCGGTGTGGGTGGCGCTGGTGTGGTCGTTGCAGGAATGGCTGAAGTCCAACGTGCCCTTCGGGGGGTTCCCCTGGGGCGATGTCGCCTTCGGGCAGACAAGTGGGCCGTTTCTGCCGCTGGTCCAGCTGGGCGGGGTGGCGCTGCTGTCGTTCGCGATCGCGCTGCTCGGGACGTCGCTGTGCGCACTGGCCATCGAGATCGTCGCGTGGTGGCGGCGCAGCGGCCGGGCCAAGACCGGTGAGCACACCCCGCCACCGGCCGTGGTGCTGCCCGGGGTGAGTATCTGTGTGGTCCTGCTGGCTGCTGCGGGCGCCACCCCGCAGGTGCGCCATGCGGGGGCCGGTTCGGGCAACGAACCGACCATCACCGTGGCAGCCGTCCAGGGCAACGTTCCGCGCCTCGGCCTGGACTTCAACAGCCAGCGCCGCGCCGTCCTGGACAACCACGTCCGGGAAACCATCCAGCTCGCCGAGGACGTGCACGACGGCAAGGCGCCTCAGCCACAGTTCGTGATCTGGCCGGAGAACTCCTCCGACATCGACCCGATGCGCAACCCCGACGCCGCGCAGCAGATCTCGGTCGCCGCGCAGGCCATCGGTGCGCCCATCCTGGTCGGCACCGTGCTTGCCCGTCCGGACTGGAGCCCGCAGGACCCGAAGGCGTCGAACGCGGTGATCGTGTGGGACCCCGTCAAAGGTCCCGGGGAGCGTCACGACAAACAGATCGTCCAGCCGTTCGGCGAGTACTTGCCGTGGCGCGGCTTCTTCAAGCACCTGTCGTCCTATGCCGACCGGGCCGGGTACTTCGTGCCCGGCCGCGGCACCGGCGTCGTCCACGCCGCCGGCGTTCCGGTCGGTGTGGCGACGTGCTGGGAGGTCATCTTCGACCGTGCGCCGCGCGAGTCGGTGCGCAACGGCGCCCAGGTGCTGGCGGTGCCCACCAACAACGCCACCTTCGACCAGAACATGAGCGAACAGCAACTCGCCTTCGCCAAGGTGCGCGCCGTCGAACTCGACCGCTACGTGGTCGTCGCCGGAACGACCGGGATCAGCGCCGTCATCGCCCCGGACGGCCACGAGATGGTCCGCACGCAGTTCTTCACCCCCGCCTACCTCGACACCCAGGTGCGGTTGAAGACCTCCCGGACACCGGCCATCCGGTGGGAACCCATCGTGCAATGGGTGCTGGTTGGTGCCGCTGTTGCCGGTGTGGTGGCGGCCATACTGCACAATGGTTGGTTCATGCGTCCGGTGCGCCGCAGGCGGCGCCGGACGCCGCCACGCATGTCCGGGGGCGGCGGTGACGACGACGATCAGCCGCAGCAGGGCGGCCCACCCTCGGCCCGTGCCGAGCAGCACGACGAAGGAGGCTCATGAGCGACCAGGGAGATAAGGGCGCTGAACGACCCAGCGAGCGCACCCTGGTGATCATCCCGACCTTCAACGAGGTGGAGAACCTACCGCTGATCCTGGGCCGGGTGCACAAGGCCCGTCCCGACGTCCACATCCTGGTGGTCGACGACGGCAGCCCCGACGGCACCGGACAGCTGGCCGACGAGTTGTCGTTGGCCGACCCCGACCGGGTGCACGTCATGCACCGCACCGCCAAGGATGGCCTCGGAGCCGCGTACCTGGCCGGCTTCGACTGGGGCCTTCGCCGCCAGTACAACGTGCTGGTCGAGATGGACGCCGATGGCAGCCACGCGCCCGAGCAGCTGTATCGACTGCTCGACGCCATCGACGACGGCGCCGACCTGGCGATCGGTTCTCGCTACGTCGACGGCGGCACGGTCCGCAACTGGCCGACCCGCCGGCTGGTGTTGTCCAAGACCGCCAACACCTACTCCCGGCTTCTGCTCGGCGTCGGGATTCATGACATCACCGCTGGTTACCGCGCCTACCGGCGCGAAGTGCTGGAGAAAATCGATCTGTCCGCCGTCGACTCCAAGGGGTACTGCTTCCAGATCGACCTGACCTGGCGCGCGATCAACAGCGGGTTCAGGGTCGTGGAGGTGCCGATCACGTTCACCGAGCGCGAACTAGGTGTGTCCAAGATGAGCGGGTCGAACATCCGCGAGGCGATGGTCAAGGTCGCCCAGTGGGGGATCAGCGGGCGTCTGGACCGCGCTCGCGGTGTGGCGCGCTAAGCGCTGGTGGTCCGAGCAGACACAAAATCGCACCGATCGACCGGGAATCGTGCGAGTTTGTGTCTGCTCGGCGAGTCGCCGCTAGCTACCGCGGCGCTTGGCCTTGATCAGATCGAGGCGTTCCTTGAGCAGCTCGTCGAGCTCCTCGACGGACCGGCGCTCCAGCAGCATGTCCCAGTGCGTCCGTGGTGGCTTGACCTTCTTCGGCTCGGGCAGGTTGCCCTCGACCAGGGTGCCTTCCATGCCGTTGCGGCACTGCCAGGTGCCGGGGATCTCGGCGTCGTCGGCGAAGGGGACGTCGAATTCCTCGCCGTTCTCGGTGCGGTACCGCGCGACCTGACGTGGCGCCAGGTCGTGGTTGCGGTCGGTCTCGTAGCTCACGGCTCCGAGCCGGCTGCCTCTCAGGACACGATCAGCCATCGTCAACTCTCCTCAGTACACGCGATGAAGTCCGGATAGTTAACGCAGAACCAACCTCTGCGGTTCCCGACTCGACCGTCCATGATACCGGGACAGCTCCATGGTCCGGTCTACAGTCTCGAGGCGTGACCCGTCGTTCCCGGCCTCAGCCGTGCCGTTGGTGTGGTCGTGAGGTGGCCGACGCCGGGATGGGGCGTCGCCGGCAGTACTGTCGGCAGTCCTGCCGGCAGCGGGCCTACGAGCAGCGGGCGCTGGTCAAGGGGACGTCGCTGCCGCCGGATGCGGTCGTGTTGTCCGCTGACGAGGCCGCCGAACTCTCCGACCGGGTCTACCAGGTGCGCTGCGCCGCCGAGGACGTCGCCACGGCCGTCGAGGAGGGTGCGGCGGCCGCCGAGCTGCGTGACCTCTGCGACGCGCTGATGCGCGCCGCGAAGACCGCAGACGGGTGGCGCTGAAAAGCACGGGACGAGGAAGCCGGGGGCTGGGGCCCGCCGACAGTCTCGCCGGAGTCCTCACATCCCCATAGTATTGGCCGGGTGTTGCCGGAGTCCCCGTCGTCGGCGCCCGCCGAGCCGGGTGTGTGGCGGTTCGACACGTTCGTGCTCGACACCCAACGCTACGAATTGCGCAGCGGCGAATCGGTGATCCGCGTTGAACCGCAGGTGTTCGACGTGAGGGTCCAGCTCATCGGCAACCACCATCGGGTCATCACCAAGGAGGAGCTGTTCGACTCGGTGTGGGGTGGCAGGTTCGTCGGTGAGGCCGCCCTGACCAGCCGGATCAAAGCCGCGCGCCGCGCACTCGGCGATGACGGCGAGTCGCAGTGCTATATCCGCACCGTCCGCGGACGCGGCTACCAGTTCGTCGGCACCCTCATCACGCCGGCACAGGTCACCCCGACGGCCGAGGTCGTGGCGCCGTCCCAACGTATCTCGTTCTGTCGCGCGACCGACGGGGTCCGGCTGGCCTATGCCACGGTGGGCGAAGGTCCGCCGCTGGTGCGGGCCGCCAACTGGATGACACATCTTGGCTATGACATCGAAAGCCCGGTGTGGCGGCATTGGGTGGGCGACCTCTCGGTCGGCCACACGTTCATCCGCTACGACGAACGCGGCTGCGGTCTGTCCGACTGGGACTCCGGCGAGTTCAGCTTCGCCGACTGGGTGGCCGACCTCGAGTCCGTGGTGGATGCCCTTGAACTGCAACAGTTTCCGCTGCTCGGCGTCTCCCAGGGTGGCGCCGTCGCCATCGCCTATGCCGCCCGGCATCCGGAACGGGTCAGCAAGCTGGTCCTATGCGGCGCGTATGCACGGGGGCGAGGTGTGCGTGCGGTCGGGCCCGACGAGCAGCGCGCTGCCGCGCTCGATCTCGACCTGGCCCGGGTCGGGTGGGGCCGGGACGACCCGGCCTTCCGCCAGGTTTTCGCGGCCCAGTTCCTGCCGGACGGCACCCGCGCCGACTGGGCGGCGTTCGACCAACTACAGCGGCGCACGACCTCGTCGGACAACGCGGTGCGTTTCCTCACCGAGTTCGCCGGTATCGACGTCCGTGAGGAGGCACAGCAGGTGCGTTGCCCGACGCTGGTCCTGCATTGCCGCGACGACCACCGGGTCCCGATGCGCTCGGGGCAGGAACTGGCCGCACTGATACCCGATGCCCGACTGGTTGCCCTGGACAGCAAGAACCATCTGCTCACCGCGGCCGAGCCGGCCTGGCAGGTGTTCCTCGACGAGGTCCGGCGCTTCCTGGCAGCGTGAATCTCCACCCAATCTCCATGAATTCTCCAAGCAGTGCCGTTGGCCGTTTCCCATGCTGGTGGACATGATGAAACACACCCGCACCCTGATCCTCGGTGTCAGCGCGATGATCGCGCTCGGCACCCTGACGGCCTGCTCCGGCGGGTCCACCACCACCGAGGCGACATCGACGCCCGGGACGACGACCTCGACGACCGAGGCCGTCCCGCAGTCGGCTCACTACATCGCCGACATGCCGATGGCCGACGGCAAGACCATGACGATCGGCGTCGCGGTCGAAGGCGACAAGATCGCGGCCTACGCCTGTGACGGCAGCTCCTATGAGGCCTGGTTCTTCGGCACCCAGACGGACGGTCAGATCGACATCACGTCGAAGTACCAGGACACGCTGAAGGCGTCGTTCAAGGGCGACGACGTCGTCGGTGACCTGACGATGAACAACGTCAGCTACAAGTTCACCGCGCCGTCGGTGCCGGCTCCGGCCGGCATGTACACCGCCGAGGTCGACGGGGTGCGGGCATCCTGGGTGGTCCGCGCTGACGACGCCATCACCGGTGTGCAGTTCAAGCCGACGGACGATTCCGACACTTCCGACCTGGTGCAGGCGAACGAGCAGAAGTTCCGTGACCAGGTGCGCCAGCGCAGGCTGGCCCGGATGCTGCAGCCCGCTGCGCCGCTGCAGTTCGGTACCTGGAAGTCGACCATCAACGGTGTGCCCGTCACCGCGACCATCGTCAACGGGGACACCCGACTGAACTGAAACCCTTTCTGCTCCCACAAGGCCCGTTCGGTGACCGGTAACGGTCAGCGAACGGGCCGGCTGCCGAATTGGCGCCCGGCTCCAACCGCCGACCCATCCGCTATTATCTGCGTATGAATGCAGATAACGAGCATGCTCCGGGGCGGCTCGCCGACGACCACGCCGACCTGGTCGTCGAGGTGTTCCGGATGCTCGCCGACGCCACCCGGGTGCAGCTGCTGTGGTCGCTGATCGGGGGCGAGCTCAGCGTCAACGATCTCGCCGACCGGGTCGGCAAGCCGGCGCCGTCGGTATCGCAGCACCTGGCCAAGCTGCGGATGGCCCGCCTGGTGCGCACCAGACGGGAGGGCACGCAGGTCTTCTACCGGTTGGAGAACGACCACGTCCGCCAGCTGGTCACCGACTCGGTGTTCAACGCCGAGCACGCCGCCGGTGGGGTTCCGGCCCATCACCGCGGGGCGGACAGTGTCGTGACATTGCGTGACAAGGGAAGTGCGTGATGGACAGCCATGGCCACGGTCACACCCATGACCATGCCGGACGGGTGGACGACGCGTTGCGCGACAGTGCCGCAGGCATCCGGGCGGTCAAGATCAGCCTCGCCGCGCTCGGCGTGACCGCGCTGCTCCAGGTCGCGATCGTCGTGTTCTCCGGGTCGGTTGCGCTGCTGGCCGACACGATCCACAACTTTTCGGATGCCCTGACCGCCGTCCCGCTGTGGATCGCGTTCTCGCTGAGCCGGCGCACCGCAACGCGCCGCTATACCTACGGGCTGGGCCGCGCCGAGGACCTTGCCGGGCTGTTCGTGGTAGCGGTCATCGCCGCCTCAGCGGTCGTCGCCGGGGTGGAGGCCGTGCGCCGGCTGGTCCATCCCGCACCGATATCGCACATCGGGTGGGTTGCCGCTGCCGGGGTGGTCGGCCTCGTGGGCAACGAACTCGTGGCCCTCTACCGCATCCGGGTCGGTAGGCGAATCGGTTCGGCGGCCCTGCGTGCCGACGGGATGCATGCCCGCGCAGACGGATTGACCTCCCTGGCGGTGGTTCTCGGGGCTGCGGGTGTTGGGCTCGGGGTCCCGGCTGCCGACCCGATCATCGGGCTCGTGATCGCCGCGGCGATCGTGGTGGTGATGGTGGCCGCGGCGCGCGACGTGTTCGCACGGCTGCTCGACAGTGTCGACCCGGCTCTGGTGGACGCGGCCTACGCCACGCTGTCGGACCAGCCCGGAGTGCTGGGGGTGCAGCGGGTTCGGATGCGCTGGGTCGGGCTTCGACTGGAGGCCGACGTCGAGCTCGACGTCGATTCACAGCTGGGTCTGCGCCAGGCGCACGAGCTGGCCCACGAAGCCGAACACGCGCTCGCCCACGCGATCCCGAAACTCAACACCGCTGTCGTCCACGCCTATCCGGCCCATCCGGCGCACGAGAGGGCGAGCTAGCAGACGTACTGCACACCTATGCCGGCCGGTGGGGTCGTCTGGCGGGCGCAGGCGTAGGTGTCGATACCGCTGTCGCTGAACCGCACCGCGGAATGGTGGGCGTAGTTCACGCAGAGCAACGCGGTGTCGTCGGTCCGGCAGCGGTAGTCACCGAAGGACAGTGACCGGTCGGCGGAGAGTTCTGGTCCCTGGCCGTTGCCGAAGCGTCCGGGATCGCCGTGTGCCGACCCGATCTCGACGGTGGAGCCGTCGAAGTCGACCCAGCCGCCCTTCCACTGGCCGTAGACATCCGGAGGCCGGGGCGGTGGTTCGGCGAGGTCGACGAGGCAGGCCAGGGCCGGTGCACCGTGTTTGGCGTCCGTCATGCACGTCGTGCCGAACGGGGTTGTGAACGCCACGTCGTCGGGGAGTTCGGTCGTGGTCCCGCTGCGCAGTGCGATGTGGTAGTCGGCGGCATCGACCGGTGGGGCCGCCTCTATCCAGGTGATCGCGTCGGCGATGGGCACGTCTGCCGCCGGTGCGGCAGACGGCACGGTGGTCGGGGCAGTGGGTGCCGAACCGGTGGTGCGTGACGGGGTGATCGGGGTCAGTGCGGTCGGCGACGACTCGCCGCCGGTTGACTGGGAGCATCCGGCTACCAGTATCGACGCGGCGAGCAACACGGCGATCCGCATCCCGCCAGGCTAGCCGCCCACGGCGGGATGGCCTGTCAGGCGCGTCGGGGCCGTTGGCGTTGGTTGCCATTGGTTACCGTCGAGGAATGCACGAACACACTGTGCGCACGGTCACCGCCAGCGGCGTCGTCGAGGGATTCACGCGACACGGTGTCAATCGGTGGCGTTCGATTCCCTACGCCCGCCCACCGGTGGGCGGGCAGCGCTTTCGCGCACCCCGGCCGCCACAACCGTGGCGCGGTGTGCGGTATTGCCACAGCTTCGCCAACTGCGCACCCCAGCAGCGGGCGTACACGCTGACCGGACTTGGCCGATACCAGCCGATGGCCGAGGACTGCCTGACCCTCAATGTCGTCACACCGCAATGGGCCGGGGAGGCGCCGGATCGCGAACCGCTGCCGGTGATGGTCTTCATTCACGGCGGCGGTTACATCATGGGCAGCTCGGCCACTCCGATCTATGACGGCGCGGCACTGGCGCGGCGCGGTTGTGTCTATGTGTCGGTGAACTACCGGCTCGGCGCACTGGGCTGCCTCGACCTGTCGTCGCTGTCCACGCCGGACATCCCCATCGAGAACAACCTCTTCCTGCGCGATCTGGTGATGGCGCTGCGCTGGGTGCGTGACAACATTGCTGCCTTCGGTGGCGATCCGGACAACGTCACGATCTTCGGGGAGAGCGCCGGAGCCCACGCAGTGGCCACGCTTCTCGCCGTCCCTGAGGCGAAAGGACTGTTCGCGCAAGCGATTTCGGAGAGCCCGGCATCGGGGATGGCCAGCAGCCCGGAGATGGCCGCCGATGCCGCGAAGGCGTTCACCCGTCTGCTGGGCGCGCCCCGGACACAAGCGGCGCAGGTGTTGATGCGGGCCCGTCCGCGCGATCTCGTCACAGCCCTCGACACCCTGTTGGCCCACAGCCTGGAGGACATGTCCGGCGCATTCGCGGTCGGGCCCACCTATGGCAGCGAGTTTCTGCCCGAGGACCCGGTCGTCGCGATGAGGAAGGGCTCGGCCCACAATATCCCGTTGATCGTCGGCACCAATGCCGACGAGGGGAAACTGTTCACCCGCTTCCTCAAGCTGCTGCCGACCACCGAGGCCGCGATCGAACGGCTGCTGTCGGTCGCTGAACCAGAGGTGCGTGCGCGAATCACCGCCGCCTACCCCGGATATCCCAAAGACCGCGAGGCGTGTGTGCAACTCGGCGGCGATTTCGCGTTCGGCTCGGCTGCCTGGCAGATCGCCGAGGCGCACGGCACGCATGCACCCACCTACGTCTACCGCTACGACTATGCTCCGCCGACCCTGCACTGGTCGGGTCTGGGTGCCACCCACGCGACCGAATTGCTGGCGGTGTTCGACATCTACCGCACCCGGCTGGGCGCAGCGCTGACAGCCGTGATCGACAGGCGTTCCGCGTTGAAGGTGACCGAGCATCTGCAGGGCCGCTGGCACAGCTTCAGCCGTACCGGGGTACCCAGCGACGATTGGCCCGCCTACACCCGGCCGGGGCGTCCGGTGATGGTGTTCGATCGGCGCACACGAGTCGAATACGATCCGCATGCGCATCGACGCCGAGCATGGGAGGGGTTTTCGCTGGCCAGCCGCTAGCCCGGCAGATCCGCAGTTGACACCCGTCAATCGTTGCCCGCAAAATGCGTCGCGGCGGGGTCCGACTGACCTAGGTTTGTCGCGTGCAGACCTCACTCTCCAATGACGCTGGCGTCGAACGTCCCGGTGACCTGACACCCGCCTGGCTGACCGCGGCGCTGGGCGCCGGCCCGGTTTCCGACTTCACCGTCGAGCGCATCGGTACCGGACAGATGAGCGAGTGCTACCGGATCGGTCTGACACATGCCGATGGCGCCGACGGCCCGGACTCGGTGGTCCTCAAGGTCGCCGCCACAGATCCCATGAGCAGGCAGACCGGACTTGCGCTGGGCCTCTACGAGCGGGAGGTGAAGTTCTACACCGAGGTGGCGCCCCGACTCGGACTGGAACGCAGTGAGTCGGGGGGATGCATCGCCCGCTGTTACTTCGCCTCCTTCGATCCGCGCACCGGTGCGTTCACGCTGCTCATCGACGACGCGGCCCCGGCCGTGGTCGGTGACGAGATCCGCGGTGCCACACTGCAGGAGGCCCGCACCGCACTGGCCGAGCTGGCCCGTCTGCACCGCCCACTGCTGGGCAGCGATGCGCTGGCCTCGGCGCAGTGGCTGCACCGCGAAGCTCCGCTGAACCAAGAGCTGATCAGCCAACTGTTCGCGGCCTTCCAGGAGCGTTTCGGCGAGATGATCACCCCCGAGCAGCGCACGGTGTGTCAGCGCCTGGTGGACAGCTTCGATGCCTATCTGGCCGATGAGGCGGCGCCGGAGCGGCTCAAGGGGCTGGTGCACGGGGATTACCGGCTGGACAACATGTTGTTCGGTCGGCCCGGGTCGCGACGGGATCTGACGGTGGTCGACTGGCAGACCGTCACCTGGGGTCCGGCCATGACCGACGTCGCCTATTTCCTCGGTTGTGCCCTGCCGGTGGAGGAGCGCCGCGCCCACTACGACGACCTGCTGCGCACCTATCACGAGGGGCTTGGCCCCAATCCGCCGCTGACCCTCGACGAGGTCCGCGAGGGCGTGCGTCGCCAGAGCTTCGCGGGCGTGATGATGGCGGTGGTTTCCTCGATCCTGGTCGAGCGCACCGAACGCGGTGACGAGATGTTCCTGACCATGCTCGACCGCCATGTTCAGCACGTGACGGACACCGACGCCCTCGACGTCCTGCCCGCGGCGGAGGCCCCCGCAGCGCTGACACCCGACCCCGCCGACGAGGACTCGCACCCGGCCGGCGACGAGCCGTTGTGGAGCGAGAGCTGGTACTGGGATTTCGCCGATCCCGACCAGGGCATCGGCGGCTGGATCCGGCTCGGGCTGATGCCCAACCAGAACGCGGCCTGGGTCAATGCCCTGATCTGCGGTCCGGACATGGCGACCGTCGCGTTGCTGGATTTCCACGCCCCGATGCCGCAAGACGCCGGCCTGGTGATAGCCGACGGCCTTGAATTACGCCATGGCGCAACCATTCCGCTGCAGGCCTACCGGGTGGAGGTGCGTGGCGACGGTCAGGCCTACGACGACCCCTCGGCCCTGCTGACCGGCGGGCCGGGCCGGCCGGCCGACCTGGCGATGGACCTGTCCTGGACCACGGCTGGCGCCCCGTACGCCTACCGGATCACCACGCGCTATGAGATCCCGTGCACCGTCACCGGCACCATCACCGTCGCCGGACGCACCTACCAGGTCGAGGCGGTGCCCGGTCAGCGTGACCATTCGCACGGCGAGCGGGACTGGTGGAGCATGGACTGGGTGTGGAGTGCCCTGCACCTCGACGACGGTGCCCACCTGCACGGCGTGGACATTCGCATCCCGGATATCCCGCCGCTGAGCGTCGGCTACATCGAGCCCGACGGTGAAACGGTGGTCGAGACGACAGCGGTGACCGCACAGGCGACGTTCGCCGACAACGGATTGCCGCTGACCACGTCGATCGTCTACGAGCCCGGCCCGATCGACGCGACGATCGATATTCGCGGTCACGCCCCGGTTCGGCTGGTCTCACCCGACGGTCGGGTCAGCCAGTTCCCGCGGGCCTGGGCACTGGTCGAAACCGCCGACGGACGTCGTGGCGTGGGCTGGGTGGAGTGGAACCGCAACCTGTGATCCGGCGCCTTTCACAGATGCGCTGAGTCGTCGTCGAGTTCATCGCGCTGCAGGATGACGGCGCGGCGTAGTCAATCGGTTGCGGGAGACCAGAAGTCCAGACCGAGCAGCCTTGACTCCTGCCCGTTGCTGTGGTGGGAGCGTCGGCCTACGCGCTTCATCTTGTTCGCCGCATTGATCACGTCGAGATCGGTGGCTACATCGTCATATCGGGTGGCGGGAATGACGCGTCATCGACCCGTAGGAGTTGGCGCGCAGACTGGCAGCCAGGCGTTCGTGGCCAGCTTGGACGCGGGGGCGGCGAAGGTAAGCTGCCGCGCTGTGAGTTTCGGATATGTTCAGGAACAGCCTGTCAAGTTGCGTGATGCCGATGTCAATGCCTTGTGAGAGTGCAGGTATTGGGCAGCTACGTCGCGTTGCACTTGCCGTATGGAACGTTCTGCGTGAGTTTCTTCGCGCTTGGACCGAACGATCCGAACACGCGGCCCTTGATGATGTCCCATGCCATGCCCTCGATCCAGTTCATGTCATTGCACAAGAAGTCCTGTGAGCCCGAGACATATTCCGAGCGAAGGTCCGTTGCCCAATGTTCTGGCGTCCCACCGCATCCGACATGTACCGAATAGGGTCCACCGTGATCTAGAGTGTACGAATAGTTGACCTTGGAGAGGCCGCCAAGTTCGATGGGAACTTCGTGTGAAGCCCATCCTGACGTGGAGCTACGCGCCTCTATCCAAACACCTACTGGGGATGCGTTGTTGATACAGCCGATTTGGCCGTGAATCGTTTCGCTCGTCGAGGGCGACTGCGATGGAGGCGGTGCGTGATTGCCCCCTCCGCTACCGCAGGCAGGGGCAACGGCGTCGAGTGTTCCGGTCTCGATGTCGACGTCGGCGACAAAGTGGCCGTCAGACGTCTTGTACCAGAGGTTGTCCCAACCGCCGGGTATGTTGAAACTGAAGTATCCCTTGACGTTCTGGCCGCGCTTGGAACAGACAAGTGTCAATCTGTCACCGGGGTTGTACCACCCGTCCTGCCGTGAGCCGAGGCTGGCGTCGGTCATTCGTTGCGTGTGGGCTTTGACGGTGGCCGACGCGTTGGCCTGAGCTTGGGGTTGCGGTGCGAGCACTACCGCGCATGCAACAACCGCGCCAACGCCGGCACGCCTACCGGCGACCGACGCAAGATTCCGACTCAGGATCCGCCTCATCACCGCATGAAAACCACACCCTCGCGCACGTCGGGCCGCATTTCGCGAAGCGGAGCTTTCCCTCATCCTTGAACAATCTCCTAGGCGCGCGCCTCCGTGCACCAAATTGTTGGTCTGACAATAGGTTGATTCTTCGCGGTTCAGAACCTATGTACCAGTTAGTGGGCCTGCCCACATGAGAAATGATCCGATTTCCCAGACTTCGTGAGATCGACCCCCGCAAGCGCGCTTGAATGACTTGATAGCCAGGAAATACTCGATCGTAGGCTGTACATCAAGATGCGGAGCCCGGCTGGCCTAGTTGAAAATCCTGCTAATACGCGAGTCAATTTTGCTGGGGCTGGGAAACGGCTACGGGAGTTCCTCTGAGCAATTCAGAGTGCATCAGCGAACTGCTGGCGGAGACTTTGCGCTACTGGATGGCACGCTGCTGGTGGGAACGGGGACGTTCGCCGAATGGAGTGGAACCGCAACCTGTGATCCGGCGCCTTTCACAGATGCGCTGAGTCGTCGTCGAGTTCATCGCGCTGCAGGCCCATCGGTGTCATGGCGGGGATGTCGCCGCCGGCAATGACCGCTCTGGTCAGTGGGGTCAACACGGCGAACAACTCCTCGACGGCCTCGTCGGCCAGGCCGTCCAGCGCCTCCAGCGCCAGCACATTGGTGCGGTGCTCGATGCCGTCCTTGAGAGCGCGTCCGGCGGGGGTGAGAGCGCCCGTGTCGGTGAGCAGTCCGCGCACGCAAAGGGCGTCCACGCACGAGTCCCATTCCTCGTCGGTGTAGTCGCGGCTGTGTTTGATGTAGTCGACGGGTACCGCACCGGAGGCCGCGTGCAGCACGTTCGACTCGCGTCCGCCGATTCCCTCGGCCAGCAGGGCGGCGACATGCCCGTCGCCGCGGTGTTCGCGCAGCAGTGTCGAGGCGTGCCACAGCGTCGCCAGCGGGGTCTGCGGCCAGGGCAGCGCACGGTTGGCGGCGAACAGGACACGACCGTACAGCGGTGCACCGCGGATGGCGGCTCCGGCGAGTTCGGCGGCCCTGGCGAGGCCCGGGGTGTCGTCGGACAGCCCATACCGTTGCAGTGCCATGACGGCAGTGGCTGCACGCATGCGCAGTAGGTCGGCGGGCTCGGCGATCTCCCAGACGGCGGGCACGGTCCTGTTCACCCGCTGCGCCGAGAAGTTGTAGAACACCGCGGTCACCACCTCCGCCGGCACCCGGCCCAGGGGAGCCGACCGGGCTGCGAAGTAGCCGCGCCAGAACCCGGTGAATCCGGCCGCTTCCAAGGCGCTTCGCGCCTCGGGCGCGAAGTAGGTCGTCGCGTGAATCGGTTCGAATCGGTCGAAAAAGCGGCGCGCGAGACTGGAATCCCTGCTCATCGTCGCAGTCAATCACGCTGCGGCGCTCACTTTGGCACTTGGGCGCCTGCCGCGTCGCCCAGTTGGTATCTTGCTCGCAGATGCGCGCGAGCGACGCAGTTTGGCAAACCTGGGGAGGTCATGGTGCGACAAATGGGTATCTTCCCGCGGCTAGGCGCGACGCTGGCAGCGGCGGCGCTCACGGGTGGTGCCGCGGGTGGCTGCTCATTCAATTTCAGCACTGGCAGCAAACCCGTGGTGTCCAAGTCGGACTTGCAGAACGATATCTCCGAGCGGCTCGAGAAGGCGGGCCAGAAGCCGGAGTCGGTGACGTGCAAGAGCGATCTGGAGGGGGAGGTCGGCAAGACGACGCCGTGCGAAGTGGTGCTCAGCGACACCAACAGCTTCGAGCCGGTGGTGACGGTGACGAAGGTCGAGGGCAGCACGGTCAGCTACGACATGACCCCGGCGGTGTCGAGAGAGCAGTTGGAGAAGGCCGTCTCCCACCTGGTGGCGAAGGCTTCGGACGTGAAGGTGGACTCGGTCAGGTGTGAGTCGGGACTGGAAGGCACGAAGGGCGCCGAGGCGCACTGCGCCGTCACCACCGGCAGCGCCACGTTGAACCGGACTGTCGCGGTGACGAAGGTCGACGGGCTGCTGATGAACTTCACCCTGATCCCGGTGCTGCCCAAGCGGCAGGTCGAGGACTCTCTGGGCGATCAGCTGGAGTCACAGCTGGGCCAGCGCCCCGATTCAGTAGATTGCGCCGGTGACCTGGAGGGCAAGGCCGGCAACACCGTTGACTGCTTGGTGGTGGCCGGAGACGAGAGCCAGGACTTCACCCTGACCGTCACCGGCGTCCGGGGCGACCGGATCAACTACAACTACGCCCCGAAGGGTTAGCGCTTCGGGGTGAGCCTCGCGCGGTACCGTTGAGGTCGACTGGCCAATAGTGAGGTGGGTGGGTCGATGTCGGCAACTGAGCTCGGATCGCCGGGCTTCGCGCTGCATCCGTTGCACGGCGTGCATGAGCCGACGCGATCGACCCCGGCTCGCCGGCCCGGCTCGGTTCGGCGCACGATATCGATGGACATCACCCGCGCTGTCGGCTCGCTGGATCCGTTGTATCTCGTTGGGCGGGGCCGTGATCTGCTGACCGACGAGGACGGATCGGCTCGTGTGCAGCGCAGCGTGGGCCTGAAGGCCACCGTAGAGCTGATGTCGGGGGTGATTGGCCGGCTCGAGACCGATCCGCCGATGCCTGCCCTGTCCAGGTTGGCCGGTGCACCCGCGATGAGCGGGTTCCGTGCCGCGGTCGAAGCGGTCGGGCCCGAGCTGCGCGAGTCCAGGGATGTGCTCCACACCCTGCTCGACGATGTCCCGGGCTGCACGCTGATCTCCGGGCATGCCCTGGCCGCGTCGGGCCAGCTCGAGTCGGCGCGAACCGGATATCTTCCGTTGGCCGACCAGTGCGCCGGCTTCGTCACCGGCGGCCTGCTGATGAACTCCTTCCACTCCGGTGATCCCGCGGTGGTGACCGGCCCGGTGGCACCCGATCTCACCGACGACCGGGACCCGCTGGCCTGGCACGAGATGGGTGCACTGCCGGTGCACGGGATGCGCAGGCGCCGTCGCCTCGACGTCATCGGCCGGCCCGGTGGTGGCCGGGTCGACATCGACGCGATGTTCCGGGACAGCTATGTGCGTGGTGACGGCGTGGAGACGATCGTCCACGAATACACACTGCTGGCCACGGTGGAGCGGGCGACGGGCCTGGTGGTCGAGTCACGCGCGACGCCGCGTGTGTTGCCGTGGCAGGAGTGTCCCGGCGCGGTGCACAGCGCCACGCGCATCACCGGGATGACCCTCTCGGACTTGCACTCCCGCGTGCGACGGGAGCTGGTCGGTACCACAACATGCACCCACCTCAACGATCTCCTGCGTAGCATCGCCGACGCGCGGGCGCTGATGGCACTGTTGCCCGCGGGCTAAGGCGCCGAGGGCGGCGGGTTGGAGAAGTCGGCGGCGACCGCGAATGCCGATTCGTCGATGATCGCGCGCATGGCGCATTCGGCCGCGGCCTCGTCGCCCAGTCGGATGGCGCGGGCCACCTCGTCGTGGAGTTCGATTGCGGTCGGGTTGGGAGTCGTGGGCATCATGCCGTGATGGGTGCGGCCGGCCAGCACCTCGGCGACCACATCGTAGAGGGCGCGGAACATCTCGTTGCCGCTGGCTTCCAGCATGGTGCGATGAAAGGTCTTGTCCGCCAGCAGGTAGGCCTCCAGGTCGCCGGAGCGGCCGTGCACCACCATGTCGGACACCGCGGCCGCCATGGTCCGGCACTGGTGCGGGTCGGCGCGTCGGGCGGCCAGTGCGGCAGCGGCGGGTTCGAAACCGCGGCGCAGCTCCGACAGCGAGACCAGCTGCGCCGCACGGTCACCGGCTTCGAGCCGCCAGCGGATCACCCTGGGGTCGAACACGTTCCAGTTGCTCGACGGCTGGATGGTGATGCCCACCCGTCGCCGCGGGGCGACCATGCCCATGGACTCCAGTACCCGGATGGCTTCGCGGGCCACCGACCGTGACACGCCATGCCGGGTGCTGACGTCCTCCAGGGTGAGCACCTGGCCGGACTGGTAGCGCCCGGAGACGATGTCGGCGCCGAGCGCGGCCAGCACGCTGCCGTGCAGCTCGCCCACCATTGGTTCTGACGTCACACATACATATTGTCATAGCAACCCACAACCAAATTAAATAAGATCATTGTCCAAATATCTTGCAAACATATGACTATCGCTCACATGCTGTGTGCATGCCACACAGTCGAGCAGATGGGGGCACGGTCTCACCCCTCGTGGTGATGGGGGTGTCGGGTTCGGGGAAGTCCACCGTGGGCGCCGCCCTGGCGCAGCGCCTCCGGGTCCCCTTCGCCGATGCCGACGACTTCCACCCGCCGGCCAACGTCGCGAAGATGAGCGCCGGTCATGCCCTCGACGACGACGACCGCTACCCCTGGTTGGAGGCCATCGGCGGGTGGCTCGCCGCCCACCGCGACGGCGGGGTCATGAGCTGCTCGGCGTTGAAGCGCGGCTACCGGGATCAACTGCGGCGCCACTGCCCGCAGGTCGGGTTCCTGCACCTGAGCGGGTCGCACCAGGTGATCGGTCGCCGGCAGGCGAGCCGGCCGGGCCACTTCATGCCGCCCTCTCTGCTCGCCTCACAGTTCCAGGCGCTCGAACCGCTCGCCGCCGACGAGGCCGGCTTCACCCTCGACGTCGACCAGGACATCGACTCCATCGTCGATGCCTACGTTTCCCGCACCGCGGGAGAGGACGCCTGAATTCTCACACCACCTTGCTGGCCGAACCGGCCCGACCGGTGGCTGCCCGTCGTGCTGATGCTGGGCAAGGCCCTGATCGGTGATGGAGACGGTGCTCTCGGTCGCCGGACTGGTGGTGGTCATGCTGCCGAGTCTGGTGATCTGACGGGGATACTCAGGACTTGACGACCTGTGTGCCCCCGGCCAGCTCGTCGTGTTTGCCCTGCTTGGTCGGGCTGCCGTTGATCGTGACCGCGATGACGATGTAGGCGATGACCGCCAACAGCCCACCCACGTAAGGAATCATCTGCAGCAGGGTGAACGAGTTGCGGATCGCCGACTGCTGGATCGTCGGCTTGGCCGCGCCACCAGGACCGTGCACGCTCAGGCCGAGCAACTTCTTGGCCGGTGTCCAGCCCTTCGTCGCTTCGAACGCGACGAAGTAGATAAACGTCAGCACACCCGAAAACAGCCCAGTGACAATGATATCCGTGGTGGACCGGAAGATCGCCGCGAGGAGGAACGCGATGATCTCGATCAGGATGCCGTCGAGAAGCCGGGCGGCGAACCGCATACCCAGCCCGCCGGGCACAGTGCCGGGTACCGGTGGTGGCGGGGGATAGCCGGGCTGGCCGTAGGGGTTGGGTGGTGGTGGCGGGGGATAGCCGGGAGGTTGACCATGGGCGTTGGGGTCGTAGTCACCTGTCGTCATTGGATCGTCCCTCCACCGAAGTCGCCTGAGGCCCAAATGTACCGCAGGGCCGATCAACATCAGGCTACTGCCGCGCGGCGGGCGCACTTCGGTGGCCGACCTGTGCCCGGTCCCGGGCGTGGGCACAGGTACTCAGGCCAGCAGCATCCGGGCGGATTTCTCCAGCTTGTTGGCGATCTCGGTGTAGGACGCGTACCCCATACCGGCGCGGACGAGCGCCCCGGCGTAAAGCTGTTCGAGAGACTCGACGATGTCCGAATCGGATTGGCCGCCAAGCGCTGAGCACAGCCGATCGTGGATCTCGTGACCGATGCGGAAACGGAGATGCTCAACGTCCGGGTTGGCGCCGAGCAGTGCGGTGGTTACCGCACCGGCCAGCTCAGGTTCGTCGGCGACCAGCAAAGCGATGTTGCGCAGTACTGCGATCACACGATCCACCGAGTTGGGGGAGTCGTTGGCGGGCACCGGTGTCGATGCGAGGCGGCGCCAGAAGACCTCGGCGACCAGATGTTCCTTGGAGGAGAAGTAGGTGTAGGCAGTCGCGGCACCAACGCCGGCCTCGGCGGCCACCATCCGGATGGTCAGCCCGGAAAATCCCTCGCGGCTGAGAACGTCGACCGCTGCGCGGCCGAGGCGTTCCACCGTGGCGGCCTGCTTCGGTGTCAACCGGCGTCGCGTCGACTCGCGAGCTACCAGATCAGACACATGTCCGGACGCTACTACAACCGCTAGGGGCCGGCAAGGTGCGCGCTGGCCATCGACTGCGCTTACAGGCTAGGTTCGAGGCATGTCCCGCACCGAAAACGCGCTTGCCGCGCAAACTTCCCGCCTGTTCGATCTGGCCGAACAGGTCACCGGATTCATGCCCGCCGATGAGGGGCGGGCGCTGTTCGACGCGGCCCGCCGCCACCTTGACCACGGGGTGGCGGTCGAAATCGGAACGTACTGCGGCAAGTCGACGGTTCTGCTGGGAGCGGCTGCGGCGGCCACCGGCAGCGTGCTGTACACCATCGACCACCATCATGGATCCGAGGAGCATCAGGCCGGCTGGGAATTCCATGACATGGACTTCGTCGACCCGGTCAGCGGGCGCTTCGACACCTTGCCGGCATTCCGCCGGACGCTGGACGACGCCGACCTCGAAGACACCATCGTCGCCGTGGTCGGCAAGTCGACGGTGGTGGCGCGGGGGTGGCGCACCCCGCTGCAATTGCTGTTCATCGACGGGGGTCACAGTGAAACCGCGGCGCAGCAGGACTTCGACGGCTGGGCAAAATGGGTGACGGTGGGGGGGACCCTGATCATCCACGACGTCTTCCCGGATCCGCGTGACGGCGGGCGTCCACCCTACCGCATCTACTGTCGGGCAATGGAATCCGGTGACTTCGCGGAGGTGGGTTGCCAAGGCTCGCTGCGGGTTCTGGAACGCGTCGGCGGTGTGCCTGGCGAGGAGCTTGCGGGCGCACCTAGGTGCTGACGCATTCACAGTCGTAGTCGCCCTCCAGGCCACGGGGCAGGTCGGCGCCGCGGAATATGCCGCTGGCCCCGGTGGTCGCCGACAGTGCGTCGGCGGCGAGGATGACCGCCGCGCCGGTCCAGGTTGTCCGTTCGACGGGCCACCGTTTGCCGTCGGCGAAAACCAGACCGGTCCAGTACGAGCCGTCGTTCTCGCGAAGGTGCTGCATCGCGGCGAACTGTTGCAGCGCCCTGTGCTGATCGCCCATTGCGTCGAGCGCCATGACGAGCTCGCAGGTTTCGGCGCCCGTCACCCATGGCCGGTCGTTGACGCAGCGGATGCCCAGGCCGTCGACGACGAATTCGTTCCAGCGTTGGGAGATTCGAGCGGATGCCTCCGAGCCGCGAATAGCTCCGCCGAGAATGGGGTAGTACCAGTCCATCGAGTGGTGTGGCTTCTCGGTGAAGGAATCGGGGTGTTCGGCGATGGCGTGGCCGAGCCGGCCCAGGGCGACCTCCCATTCCGGTTGCGGATCGTCGATGTAGTCCGCCAGGGCCAGGGCACAGCGGATGCTGTGGTACACGCTGGCGCACCCGGTCAGCAGAGCCTCGTCGAGCGCCCCGGAAGTGCTGTGAGCCCAATAGATCTCACCCGATCCGGCCTGTAGGCCAAGGACGAAATCCATCGCGGAGCGAACGGTCGGCCACAGGCTCTCGGCGAACCTCCGATCCCCGGTCGCCAGGACATGGTGCCACACGCCTGCGGCGATGTAGGCGCAGAAATTGCTGTCGCTGTTGGCGTCCTCGATCACCCCTCGGCGATACTGGATCGGCCAGGAGCCGTCGGCCCGCTGTTCGCGCCGGCACCAGTCGAACGCGGCGCGGGCGGGCTCGAGCAGCCCGGCGACGGTCAGGGCCATCGCGCACTCGACGTGATCCCACACATCGGTGTGCCCGGTCTCCGACCAGGGGATTTCTCCCGATGACTCTTGTAGCGCTGCAATCGATTCCGCGGTTTGGCGGCACTGCTGTGGCGTCAGCACCGCGGGTATACCGGGCACGCCGTCGAGATCAGTCCGGTGCCGCATCGATCACCGGCTTCTCGAAGTACAACGCCACACTCTTGCCTACCAGCGGATTGAGCACGGACTCGGCGGTCCTGGTGAGCGCTGGCCGCGACATCATGTCCCACACCAGCAGCTTGTGGTAGGCCCTGATGGCCGGATGGTCGGGATTGTCCACACCGACAGCGCACTTCAGCCACCAGAACGGCGAATGGAGGGCGTGGGCGTGGTCGCTGTGCGTGAACATCAGGCCCGCGGCGGTGAACTTGGAGCGCAGTACGTCCGCCTTGTAGATCCGTACGTGGCCGCCTTCGTTGGCGTGGTACTCATCGGAGAGCAGCCAGCAGATTCGTTCCGGCAGCCAGCGCGGCACCGAGGCGGCCAGTGTGCCACCGGGCTTGAGAACCCGGACGAGTTCGGCGATGGCTGCGCCGTCGTCGGGGATGTGCTCCAGGATCTCCGAGGCGATCACGCAGTCGAAGGTGTCGTCGGGATACGGCAATGCCAGGGCGTCGCCGACGACGACCTGGGCTTTGGCTGATTCGGGGGCCTCGCCAGCCTCACCCATCGCCTGCAACAGGGTGTCGACGTTGGCGAGTTCGGCGGCGTCCTGGTCGAAGGCGATGACGTTGGCGCCACGACGGTATGCCTCGAAACTGTGTCGCCCTGCGCCGCATCCGACATCGATGACCTTGGTGCCGGGGCCGACGCCGATGCGGTCAAAGTCCACGGTCAGCACGTCTCGTCGACCACCTCGACATCATCGCGACGACCGGTGCGGGCGATCGCCTGCTGGTAGACGCGCACGGTCTGTGCGGCCACCGACTCCCAGCTGAACACGTCGAGGGCGCGGCGGCGGCCCGCGGTGCCCAGCCAGTGCCGCCGCTCGGGAGAATCCAGCAACCGGCCCAGCGCCCCTATCAGTTCGGCGACGTCGCCGGGGGTGACCAGCTCCGCGCACTCGCCTTCGGGCCCCAGCACTTCCGGCAGGGCTCCGGCGCGGCTGGCCACGATGGGTGTGCCGCTGGACATCGCTTCCACCGCGGGAAGGGAGAAGCCTTCGTAGAGTGATGGAACACAGGCGATCTCTGCCGAGGCGAACAACTGTGCGAGCTCGGTGTCGGACAACCCGCTGGAGGTGTGGACGATGTCGGAGATGCCAAGCTCGGCGATGAGCTTCTCCGTCGGCCCGTTCGGTTCGAGCTTGGCGACGAGCTGCAGCTCCAGCTCGTGATCGATGCGCAGCTTGGCGATGGCCTGCAGCAGGTGGCCGATGCCCTTGAGTGGGCGATCGGCCGAGGATACGGCGATGATGCGGCCGGGTACACGCGGCCCCTCGGAGGGTTTGAACAGGTCGGTGTCCACCCCGAGCGGTACCACACGCAGTTGATCGGCCCCTACCCCGAAGTCTTCGGCGATGTCGGCGGCCGACGATGATGACACCGTGAGCAGGTCGGGGATGGAGCGGGCGACCTCCTTTTGCATCTCGGCAAACCCATACCACCTGTGTACCAACGGCTTTCGCCACCACTTGGCGGCGGCCAGGTCGAGTATGCGATCGCGGGTGATCGGATGGTGCACGGTCGCCACGACCGGTAGCCCGCTGGCGGCGATCTTCAGCAATCCGGTACCCAGGCACTGGTTGTCGTGTACGACATCGAATTCACCCGGGCGCTGGGCCAGCAGGCGGGCGGCGCGCAGGCTGAACGTGCGGGGCTCCGGGAATCCCGAGGTCCACATGGTGGCCAATTCCAGCAGGTCGATGCGGTCGTGGATCTCGCTGGGGCGCGGGACGCGGAACGGATCCGGTTCCCGGTAGAGATCGAGGCTGGGGACCTTGGTCAGCCGAACCCGCGGATCGAGCACCTCCGGGTAGGGCTGGCCGGAGAAAACCTCCACGTCATGGCCGAGTTCGACCAGCCCCCGGCTGAGGTGGCGAACGTAGACGCCCTGCCCGCCACAGTGTGTCTTGCTGCGATAGGACAGCAACGCAATTCGCATGCTCACGCTCCTGGAATGTCCATGACTGATGCGGTGGGATTAACCACCAGGCTCGCATGGGTCATCGTGTACGTAACCGGATGTTTGCCGCGAGCTGTCTGGACATGTGTCTGGACTATAATTCGCCTAGCTACATGTTGCAACGTAAGTCCCGTTCCACCCCGCCGCGCAGCGACTATTTTCGTTGAGATGCACTACGACTGGGAATCGCTGGCCGACGCCGTGTACCGATGCCGTTTGCCATTCCTCGACGTCACCGTCGGTTTGGTCCAGGGTGTCTCGGATGTGCTGTTGATCGACTGCGGTACAAGCCTTCTCGAGGCTGCGGCGATCGCTGATGACGTTCGCACGCTCACCGGCGGCACGGTCACCCACCTGGTGATGACCCATCACCATTTCGACCACATCCTCGGCTCGGCGGGCTTCGGGGATGCCCAGATGTACGCGCCTGGCGCCGTGGCCGAGGCGTTGACCACCCGGATCGGCGAGGTTCGCGAACAGGCCATCGGCTACGGGGCCGACCCCGCCGAGCTGGGTGCGGTGCGCGCCCCCCAGTATCGGCTCCAGCATGCCGACCTGGACCTCGGCGCGCGTCGAGTCCATGTCGAACACCCCGGGCGCGGCCACACCGACCACGACCTGATCGTGGTGGTGCCACCGACTACGCCAGCCCAGCCCGCCGTCCTCTTCTGCGGGGATCTGGTAGAGGAATCGGCCGACCCCGATATCGACGCCGATTCCGACGTCCGGGCGTGGCCCCTGACCCTGGATCGGGTGCTGGCCGTCGGCGGTCCCGATGCCGTGTACGTCCCGGGCCATGGTGCGTGCGTGGACGCGGCATTCGTCCGCCGCCAGCGCGACTGGCTGACCGCGCGGGCCGCGGACCGCCGAGGCTGAAGCCTGGGCGGAAATCAGGCCGAATTCCCGCCGAGGCTTCAGCCTCGACGTGCGGGAGGGCCAGATGGGGACGGCTCGACTCGGTCACCACCCCGTGCTGAGCACATGGTCGAGCCCGCCAGGGCGCGGCAGGTTCGCCCGGCCAGCGCGCCCAGGGCGGCCGTGCTGGCCGGGGTGACGTAGTGGGCGCCGCTCATCGTGCCACCGGTCAGCAAGGCGATCACCCGCGCGAACAACACCGTGCCGTCCTCGGCGGGTAGCTCGGCGATCTGGGCCGTACCCGGGCGCCGGACGTTGGTCGCGGTCCGCCCAGCGGCGTCCTGGGCTTCCAACTCGGCCCGCGAGAACGCCGGATTGGCGATCTTGAGCACCCCAACCGGCTCGCCGTCGGGTGCGCTGAGCAGGAAGTTGGCGTCCTGTTGGCTGCCGAGCGCGGTGGCCGCCGCATCGATGCCGAAATGCTCCTCGGCGATTTCCTGCGCCTGGGCGGGGTGAGCGTCGGGACGGGCAGCTCCTCGGCCGCAAAGAAGTCGAACAGAGTCATCGAGGTCCTCATCTGGCAATTCGGCCGTCTCACTGTACTGCCGCCGCCCATGCCGAGATACCGTGAAACCATGCGTGCTCTGGTCATCATCGACGTGCAGAACGACTTCTGCGAGGGAGGGGCTCTGGCAGTCACCGGGGCAGGCCCGGTGGTGCGGGCGATAAATGAGCTACTGGCCGGTCACCACCACTACGACCACGTGGTCGCGACCAAGGACTACCACATCGATCCCGGCGAGCATTTCGACGACCAACCCGACTACGCGTCGTCGTGGCCGCGCCACTGTGTGGCCGGCAGCCAGGGCGCCGACTTCCATCCGGAGTTGAACACCGCACTGATCGAGGCCGTCTTCCACAAGGGGGCCTACACTGCCGCCTACAGCGGCTTCGAGGGCGCCGCGGATTCCACGTCGCTGCTGGATTGGCTTCGCGAACACGAAGTCGACGAGGTGGACATCGTCGGCATCGCGACCGACTACTGCGTGCGTGAAACGGCCGCGGACGCGGCCCGCGCCGGTCTGAAGACCCGGGTCCTGGTCGACCTGACGGCCGGGGTCGCCCCGGATTCGACGGCTGCGGCGCTCGACGAGATGCGCGGGCGCGGGGTGGAACTGGTTCGTGGCGCCTGATGTCGGCAACCCGTACGGCACTGCTGGCGGCGGTCGAGCGATCGCCGCAGGCGGCTGTCATCCACGACCGGGGGGCCTGGGTCGGCCTGTTCACGAATGACGGCCTGATCGAAGACCCGGTGGGGTCGCGTCCTCACATCGGTTGGTCCCAGATCGGCCGTTTCTACGACACGTTCATCGCATCGCGAGAGATCGTGTTCCACCCCGATGTCGACATCGTCTCGGACAACTCCGTCGTCCGCGATCTGCGGCTCGAGGTCAGGATGGGTCCCTCGGTGACGCTGTTCATCCCCGCCGTGGTGCGCTACGACCTTCGCCGCGTGGTCGACGACTGGAAGATCGAACGGTTGCGGGCCTACTGGGAGCTCCCCGCGATGATGGGGCGCTTCCTGGGCAAGGGGCTGCCGGCGGCGCCGCAGGCACTACTGCTCACCCGCACCCTGCTCGGACACCAGGGTCTGCGCGGCGCTGCCGGGTTCGCCACCGGCCTCCTCGGGCACCGGCTGCGCGGCAAGCGGACGCTGCGGACATTCCTCGGAGCCATCGCCGAGGGCGATCAGCTCGGTGCCCGGCGGTGCCTGGCACCCGGGGCCGTCATCAGCTATGGCGAGCGGGATGCGATGAAGTTCAGTGCTTTCAGCGAGGAACTCAGCGGCGTCGCGTGGACCAGGCTGCTCGCGGCGGGACCCTTCGTGACGGCCTCCCTGCACGGACCGGTGCCCGCTGTGCTGATCGCCGAACTGGGGCAGGGCGGCAGTGCCATCACCCGGTTGATGTACTTCCGTGAGTGACCGGCTATCGGTGGCGTCGCAGCGTTTCCCAGTCATGCTCGGCTTCGAGTTGGGCGATCAGGGCCCGCGTGCGTTCCCGCAGCAGCAGCGTCAGCCCGATGCCGACGATGATCGCCACCACCAGCGCGATCCACGAGAACCGCGACAGCCAGCGCTCGGCGGCCAGGCCCGCGAAGTAGACCACGGCGGTGGTGCCGCCCGCCCAGAGCACCGCACCCGTTGCGTTGGCGGCCAGAAAGTACCCGTAGCGCATCCGCAGAGCCCCCGCCAGTGGACCGGCCAGTATCCGCAGCAGCGCGATGAAACGGCCGAAGAACACCGCCCACACGCCCCATCGGGCGAAGAGTTGTCTGGCCAGAGCGACATGCCCCGGACCGAAGTGGTTGGGGAAACGCTTGCCGAGCCGCTCGAACAACGACATTCCGAACCGCCGGCCGATCGTGTAGCCGATGGTGTCGCCGACGATGGCCCCGGCTGTCGCCGCCACGCCCACCCACACCGGGCTGATGTCGAGGGTATGGCGCGACGCGAGCAACGCGGCGCTGACGAGCGCGATCTCACCCGGCAAGGGGATTCCCAGGCTCTCGACGCCGATTACCAGGCCGATGACCAGGTAAACCGCAAGGGGAGGGATGGATTCGAGGATCGGCTCCACCGTCACCTGCACAGGATGCCGTACCGGGTCGGCTTTGGGGGCAAACCCGGTGACCGGGTGTGTCGAACCGGGGTGCTCAGACGTCGACCCGCTTGCGCCGGTACAACGTTCCGACGGCCAGCAGGATCAAGCTGATCACCAGGATTCCGGTGGCGAGCACATCGATCTGGGGTGGCACAGCGGCTTTCACCGCCGCGTTCACGAACAGCGGATAGGTGACCGTCGAACCGCTGACGAAGTACGTGATGATGAAGTCGTCGAGCGACAACGCAAACGACAGCATGCCGGCAGCCACAATGCCCGGGACGATCAGCGGAAGCGTCACCTTGAAGAAGGTTCGCGCGGGCCCGGCGCCGAGGTCCATCGATGCGTCTTCCAGTGTCCAGTCGAAGCCGCGGACTCGGGCGCGGACCGTCATCGCGATGAAGCTGATCTGGAACGCGATGTGCGCGATCAGGATCGTGCCGAACCCCGTTGCCCAGCCCAGGTCGAGAAAGAGGGTCAACAGCGAGGCGCCCATCACCACATCGGGTGCGGTCAGGGGCAGCACCAGGAAGGACTCCACGCCCTTGCTGCCGCGGAAACGTTGGCGCACAAGGGCGATGGCCAACAGCGTACCGAGCACCAGGGCGATCAAGGTCGAGATGGCCGCGACCTCGAGGCTGCGCCTCAGCGCGTGCGCCAGGGCGGGGTACTTGAACGGGTCGGCCCAGTTCTCCAGCGTGAAGCCCTGCCAGGTGTAGTTGAACTTGCCCATGGGCTTGTTGAACGAGAACACCACGATCACGAAGATCGGCGAGAACATGAAGAGCAGCACCAGTATCGCGACGAGTCGCAAAATATGGTCACCGAACTTGCGGTTGCCCAGAACCCGGCGGGGCAGTGGGGTGCGGGACTTCGTGGTGCCGGCCTCCGCGTCGACCGCTTCGACCATGGCCGTTGCCTCCGGAAGGGTCATACCAGATCCTCCGTGCCCAGCGCGCGGGTGTAGGACAGCACCCCGACCAGGATGAGCGCCATCAGCACGAAACTCAGCGCGGCGGCGCCCGGGTAGTCCTTGACCACCAGGAACTGCTTCTGGATGACGTTGCCGATCATGGTCGTCTGCGTGCTGCCCAGATAGTCGGCATTGATGAAGTCTCCAATGGCCGGGATGAACACCAGCATGCTGCCCGCGATCACCCCGGGCAGCGACAACGGCAGGATGATCTTGCGGAACGTCCGCGCGCTCGATGAGTACAGGTCCTTGGACGCCTCCACCAACCGCTGATCGATCTTCTCCAGGCTGACGTAGAGCGGCAGCACCATGAACGTCATCGAGTTGTAGACCAGGCCGCCGACGACCGCCCAACTCGTCGACAGCAGCCGCCCTTCCGAGGGCAGCAGCCCGACCGTGCCGAGCAGGTGCACCACAACGCCGTCGTCGGCCAGGATGGTCTTCCATGCCAGCGTGCGGACCAGGAATGTGACGAAGAACGGCAGGATCACCAGACCCAGCAGCAGGTTCTTGTAGCGGCCGGACTTGAACGCGATCACATACGCCAGCGGGTAGGAGATCACCAGGGAGACCGCGGTGGCGATCAGCGCATAGATGACAGACCTCACGATTTGGTCCTGATAGGCCGTGAACGCATGCGCGTAGTTGCTGAAGTCCCAGTTGAACGTCAGCGTCGGAAGGTAGATCGAGCCGCCCGACGTCGACAACGACGTTCGGAACAACGACCAGAACGGCACCACGAAGAAGACCGCCAGGTAGGCCAGCGCGGGCAAGATCATCAGATACGGGGCGATCTTGCTGCGCTGCCTACTGCTGCTGGCTACACCTGCCATCGATGGGATCCGCCGTTCGCGGTCAGCTGCCGGTGACGGCGGCGTACGCGGTGTTGAAATCCTGGGTCTGCTGGTCGGTGAGGGCCGTCCAGGACTTCAGTTTGTCCTGCATCTCCTGGGGCGGGTTGATCAGTGGGTTCTTCGACAGCGCCGGGTCGATCTTGTCCAGCTCTTCGGTCATGTCGCTGAGCACGGGCACGTACTGCACGAAGGCGACGAGTCTGGCGTAGTTGGCCCGGTCGTAGACGTAGTTGATCCACTCCTCGGCGGCCTTCTGGTTCTTCGTGGTGTAGGGGATCACCATGGTGTCGATGAACCAGTCGCCGCCGGTTTCGGGTACGACGAAATGCAGATCGGGGTTGTCGGCCTGCAGCTGGACGACGTCACCGGAGTAGGCCTGGGCGATGGCGATGTTGCCGGCTGCAAGGTCGTCGGCGTAGTCGTTGCCGGTGAACTTGCGGATCTGGCCCTTGTCCTTCTGCTCCCTGACCAGGTCGACGGCCTTCTGGACGGTATCCATCGTGGGGTCCTCCGGCGAGTTGCCCTGCGACTGCATGATCATGCCCAGGCCGTCCTGCATGTCGGAGAACAGGCTGACCTGGCCCTTGAATGTCGGATCCCACAGGTCGTCGATCGTGTTGATGTCGCGGCCGGTGACCGCCTTGTTGTAGGCCAGACCGACCATGCCCGTCATGTAGGGGGCGGTCACCTTCCGGCCGGGGTCGGACTTGGAGTCCAGCAGGTCCTTGCGGAGATTCCGCTTGTTCGGTACCCGGGAATCGTTGATCTGGTTGAGCCAACCGAGCCCGTTGAGCCGGAACGCCATGAACTCCGTCGGCACCACGAGGTCGGCGCCGATATCCTGCTTGCGCGACAGCGGCTCCTTGTACTTGGCGAACCACTCTTCGTTGTCGTTGAAGTTTTCCTTGTAGTCAACCGTCAGTCCGGTGGCTTTCTGGAAGTCTGCGACGAAGCCGTCGGCCATGTAGAGCGGCCAGTTGGAGATCCGCAACTCTCCGGTGGCCGGCGAGCCGTCGTCGGGCGGCACGCTCGGACCGCTGGCCGTGCCCGACGTGCCGTTGTCGGAACCACACGCTGCCAGGAAGGACGGGCCCAGGACCAGGGCCGCCGCGGCGGCGGCGCCGCCGCCGATGAACCGGCGACGGGAGGCGAGCTGGGCGCGGAGCCGGCGGTCAATCTCATTGGCCATTGGAGGAGTGCCTTTCGTATATGGGAGGCCGGGAGGGCGGTGGAGGTGAGCAGGCTGTCGTGTGGTGGGAGTCACGAGTCGTCGAGCATCTCCTCGAGATCTTCGGTGGTCGGGGTGTCGGGGGCGGGCAGCACCAGGGATGCATCCGGCGACCAGGCAGCGAAGACTTCGTCTCCGGGGCGCAGCAGGGGAAGGTTTTGTTCCGGACCCACATGGGCCACGATCGCCGAGCCGTCGCCGGCGGCCAGGGATAGCCGCAGTACCGGGCCCTGGAAGTGGAGGTCGATGACTTTGGCCCGGATCGAGGCCGCCTGCCCGGCTTCGGAGCCTGCCGGTTGGTCCGTCGAGATCCGGATTCGCTCCGGGCGCACCATCAGTGTGGCCTGGGCGCCGGGCTCGATCGTGGTGTCGCCGGGACGGGCCTTGAAGGTCGTTCCGAGGACGTTTACGTCGACGTAGTCGCGATCGGCGCGGCTGGCCTGGCGGCCGTGCCAGAGATTGGCCTGGCCGATGAAGCCGGCGACGAAAACGGTGGCGGGCCGGTCGTAGATGTCGGTCGGGGTGCCGATCTGCTCGACGTTGCCCTGGTTCATGACCGCGATCCGGTCGCTCATCGTCAACGCCTCTTCTTGGTCATGGGTGACGTAGACGAACGTGATGCCGACCTCGCGCTGGATGCGCTTGAGTTCGAACTGCATGACGTGGCGCAGCTTGAGGTCCAGGGCGCCCAACGGCTCATCGAGCAGCAGCGCACTGGGGTAGTTGACCAGCGCCCGCGCCAGCGCGACGCGCTGCTGCTGGCCTCCGGAGAGCTGAGCGGGTTTGCGTCGGGCGAAATCGGTCAGCTGCACGACCTCGAGCATCTCGTCGACGCGCCGCCGCACTTCGGCCTTGTGCTTCCTCAGGCACCGGGGACCGTAGGCGACGTTGTCCCACACACTCATGTGGGGAAACAGCGCGTAGTGCTGGAAGACGGTGTTGACGTTGCGCCTATGGGGTGGGGTGCGGGAGACGTCGACGCCTTCGAGCCGGATGGCACCCTCGGTGGGGTTCTCGAAGCCGGCGATCATGCGCAGGGTGGTGGTCTTCCCGCAGCCGGACGGGCCGAGCATCGAGAAGAACTCCCCGGCGCCGATCGAGAAGTCGGCGTCGCTGACCGCGATGTAGTCGTCGAAGCGTTTGGTGACGTGGTCGATCTCGATGACCGGGCCGCCGCCGACCCGGCTGGACCCGGTTTGTCCGGCGGTCTGTGGGGTGGCGGTGGTGCCGGTCTCGATCAGGGCCCGCTCCTTCTTTGCTCCGTCGGTAGCCAGCCGACGCGAACCGTTGACTCCCGTCGGTAAACCATCGCGGATTTGTATGCCGACCGCAACCGATTCCGCAACGAATTTACATTCGTGCGATGGATTCCCTCGTCGATCGCCGGTTCGGGGCACCGCTTTCAGTCGAACGACGCCCACCCAAGGCCTCGATTAGGTCGGATCTTAGCCCGGTTCAGGCCCTGGTGAGCCCGCGCGCGATGACCAGCCGCTGGATCTGGTTGGTGCCCTCGAAGATCTGGGTGATCTTCGCTTCGCGCATGTAGCGCTCCACGCGGTAGTCACGGGTGTAGCCCACCCCGCCGAACACCTGCACGGCGTCGGTGGTGACTTTCATCGCGGCATCGGTGCACACGAGTTTCGCGATGCTGGCGTGCTGTGAATAGGGCAGTCCGGCGTCGCGGCGGCGCGCGGCGTCCAGATAGGTGGCCCGGGCGCCGGTCACCGCGGCGGCCATGTCGGCCAGTAGGAAGCCCAGTCCCTGGTGATCGATGATCTTTCGGCCGAAGGTGGTTCGCTCGTTGGCATAGGAGCAGGCCTCGTCGAGGGCGGCCTGGGCGAGGCCGACGGCCACGGCCGCAATGCCGAGCCGGCCCGAGTCCAGGGCGCTGAACGCGATCTGAAGCCCTTGGCCCTCGGTGCCGATGCGCCGGTCTGCCTCGATCGTGGCCTGGTCGTAGAAGGCCGAGGTGGTGGGCACCGCGGCCAGGCCCATCTTCTCTTCGGGCTTGCCGAAGCTCAGTCCCGGCAGGCCGGCCGGTACGAGGAAGCAGGAGATGCCTCTGGAACCCTCCCCGCTGCCCTTCCCCGAGCCGCTGCGCTCCAGCCCGCCGGTCCGAGCGAAGAGATTGTAGAAATCGGCCCGGCCCCCATGGGTGATCCACGATTTCGATCCGTTGATGACGTAGCCGGTCGGCGGTGGGCCCCCGACGGGTACGGCCGCGCAGCGCAACGCCGCCGCGTCGGAACCGGCCTGCGGTTCGGACAGGCTGTAGGCGCCGATCTGCTCGCCGGACAGCATGCCGGGCAGCCAGCGCTGACGCTGCTCGTCGGTGCCGAAGGCCAACAGGGGATGAACCGACAGGGTGTGCACGCTGACGGCGACCGCCACCGCGGCCCAGCGGGCGGCGATCTCCTCGAGGACCTGCAGATAGACCTCGTACGGCTGCCCGCCGCCACCCCATTCCTCGGGCTGTGTCAGGCTCAGCAACCCCGCCGCGCCGAGCTGGGCAAAGACTCCGTCGGGATAGGTCTCGGACCGCTCGCACTCATCGACGATCGGCGTGAGGATCTTGTCGGCGATCTCGCGGGTGAGCGCGATGAGATCCGTGGCCTCCCGGCTGGGAAGGAGTCGGTCAACGGGCATGGCTAGCCTCTCGGTGGGTACGCCGAACAGTACTGTGTTACTTCTCGCAGTACTATAGAGGTCGTGGCCGGTCGCACCTCGCCGGGATTCGGCACCCAGCGCCGCAGCGATCTGTTCGACGCGCTGCTGGCCATGTTTCTGACCGAGGGTTTCGCCCACCAGACGCTCGACGACATCGCGGCGCGCCTGCGCTGTTCCAAGGGCACGCTGTACACCCTGGCGGGCAGCAAGGAGCAGCTCGTGCGGGCGGTCACCGTCCACTTCTTCCGCCGCGCGACCGACGATGTCGAGAAGCGGGTCGCCGAGGTCAGCGGCGCCCGGGAGAGGGTTAGTACCTACCTCACCGCGGTGGGAACCGCGCTGGAGAGAGCATCCGATCAGTTCATGATCGACCTCGACGCCTTCCCGCCCGCCCGCGCGGTCTACGAGCAGAACACCCGGATCGCGGCCCGGCGGGTCGGCGAGCTGATCGCCGAAGGGGTTGCAGCAGGAGACTTTCGAGACGTACACGCCGCCTTTGCCGCCGATCTGGCGACTACCACGATGGTTCGCATCCAGCAGGGCAGAATGCGAGCCGCCACCGGACTGGACGATGCGGCGGCCTACCGCGAGCTTGCCGCCATCCTGACCACGGGCATCAACGCCTGACTCACATGTGGGCGCCGCCGTCGATACGGACTTCGGTGCCGGAGACGAAGTAGGCCTCCGGACTGCCGAGCAGCGCCACGACGTTGGCCACCGCATCGGGCCGGGCAAAGATCGCGCCATCGGCCAGTGGCAGTGCGGGCGCTACCTTCCCGAACAAACCGTAGTCGGCGTCGTCGGGCAGTCCGGGGCCCACGCTCTGTTTCGATTCGCCGGATCCGTCGGTCATGCCGGACGAGATGGAGCCCGGCTGAACCGAGTTGAATCGGATGCCCTCCTTGGCGAATTCCGACGCCAGGGCATGCGTCATCGCCTGGACCCCACCCTTGGAAGCGGCATAGGCGGACATGTACGGGTGCGCGAAGGCCGCCGACGTGGAACTGAAATTGACCACCGCCGGTGCGTTGCCCTTCCGCAGGGCCGGTAGCGCCTCCCGGGTAACCAGGAAGGTGCCCACCAGGTTGACTCGCAGCACCTGTTCGAAATCGGCAAGTGTGGTGTCGAGGAAATGAGCCGACCGCAGGATGCCGGCACCGTTGACCAGGGTGTCGAGGCCACCCAGTGCGTTAACAGAGCGTCGTACAACTGCTTTCACCGAGTCCTCATTGGCGACGTCCAGCGCGACGGTGATCAGCCGGGCGCTGGAGGCTCCGGACTTGGCGGCCGTGTCCTTCAGGCCGGACTCGCTGATGTCGGCGGCCGCCACCAGTCCGCCCTCGTCGAGGATGCGCAGCACGCAGGCCTGTCCGATGCCGGAACCTCCGCCGGTGATCAGGACACGACGATCGGTGTAGCGTTGCAGGGCCGCCATCGGTCGGTCACCTCCTGTTCGGGCCGGGTGACGGGCTCGCTCATTGTGCTGCCTGGCCAGCGCCGATGGTCGGCGATCCCGCTCACCGAGACCCATCATGCACGCGTTCCTGGAGATTCTTCCCACATCGGGCGTTAATTACACTAGTCTGCGTGGGGGTCACTGAAACACGTTCTAGTTCGTTGGGTCAGGGGTGAGCTCCACGGGCTCTGCCGTCTGGACGTGCGTGGCCGCTTACGCGGCCCGCCATCCGACTCGGCTGGGCGCCTTGGCAGTTCACCGATGTCTCACGACCGAGGTTAGAGGGCGCCAAACAAGCGGATGACAAGCCAGGAAGCGGATCGTTGGTCGCCGGGACTACACCCGGTACGGGCGGAGTCCCGATGAAGCGCCTGCTGGCGGGCTTGGCCATGGTGGTGGCGATTCTTGCCATCGTCGGGGTGGCCGTCGGTCTGTTCCGCGGCAGCTTCACCAAAACCGTTCCGGTGACCGTGATCTCAAGCCGGGCCGGCCTGGTGATGTATCCCGAGGCCAAGGTCAAGCTCAACGGTGCCAAGGTGGGCAAGGTTGCCTCCATCGATTCACTTCCGGGCGGGCGGGCGGAGCTGCACCTGGACATCGATCCGTCCGCAATGAACCTCATACCGGCGAACGTGGGCGTCGACATCACCTCCTCGACGGTGTTCGGGTCGAAGTTCGTCGCTCTGGTGCCACCTCCCGATCCCTCGGTGCAGCCGTTGCGAGCCGGCCAGGTCCTCGAAGGCGACCACGTCATGGTCGAGATCAATACGGTTTTCCAGCAGCTCGTTTCGGTGTTGTCCGAGGTCGATCCCGCCAAGCTCAACGAAACCCTGGGAGCGATCGCCAGCGGGCTCAACGGTCGTGGCGAGAAGGTAGGACAGGCGCTGGCGGATCTGGACACCGCACTGGCGCGGCTCAACCCCAGCCTGGACAACCTGAACCACGAGCTGGCGGTGGCGCCGACCGTGCTCGACTCCTACGCCGACGCGGCCCCCGACCTGCTCAAGACCGTCGGGAACTCCACGCGGATCAGTGACACCATCGTCGACGAGCAGGACAGCCTGGATGCGCTGCTGGTCAGCGCAATCGGGCTGGCCGACATCGGAACCGAGGTGCTGTCGGAGAACCGCGGGCCCCTGGCCGACGTCATTCACCTGCTCGCGCCCACCCTGGACCTGACCAATGAGTACAGCCCCGCCATCAACTGCAGCGTCGCCGGGCTGCTTCCGCTGGCGACCGGGCCGGGTACGGAGGTGCCGGGGGTCATGCTGTTGGACTCGTTCTTCCTCGGCCGCGAACGGTACCGGTACCCGGGCAACCTCCCCAAGGTTGCCGCCACCGGTGGCCCGCAGTGCACGGACCTGCCCTCGGTGCCGTTCGAGCAGCGTCCGCCGTACGTCGTCACCGACATCGGGGCCAACCAGGCGCAGTACGGAAACCAGGGCATCCTGCTGAACTCCGACGGCCTCAAGCAGGCGCTCTTCGGCCCGCTGGACGGCCCGCCGCGCAACACCGCACAGATCGGACAACCCGGATGACCGCCCTGTGGAAGACGGTCCTCAAGATCGGGGCCTTCGGGGTCGTGATGGTGCTGCTGACCGCCGCGTTGTTCTTCATCTTCGGCCAGTACCGAACCGGGTCGGTCTTCAACTACTCGGCGGTGTTCACCGACGCGTCCAGCCTGAAGTCCGGCGACTCCGTGCGGGTCGCCGGCGTTCGGGTGGGAACGGTCAACCGTGTCTCGTTACAGCCGGACAACAAGGTGGTGGTGGGCTTCGACGCCGACCCAGACATCGTGCTGACGTCGGGAACGATGGCCGCGGTGCGCTACCTCAACCTGGTGGGCGACCGCTATCTCGAGCTCGTCGACGGTCCGGGCTCGGCCAGGATCCAACCGCCGGGATCACAGATACCGGTGGATCGCACGCAGCCGGCCCTGGACCTCGATCTGCTGCTCGGTGGCCTCAAACCCGTTATTCAGGGCCTGAATCCGCAGGATGTCAACGCGCTGACCAACTCGCTGATCCACATTCTGCAAGGCCAGGACGACAACCTGGAGTCCCTGTTCGCCAAGACCTCCTCGTTCAGCAACGCCCTGGCCGACAACGGTCGGACCGTCCAGGAGCTGATCGACAATCTCAACACGGTGGTCGCCACCATCTCCAAGGATGGCGACAAGTTCTCCGGGGCGGTCGACCGCCTCGAGAAGCTCATCACCGGGTTGGCCGTCGATCGTGACCCGATCGGGGAGGCCATCACGGCGCTGGACAACGGCACCGCGTCGCTGGCCGGCCTGCTGGCTCAGGCGCGCTCGCCGCTGGCCGGCAGCATCGAGCAGCTTGGCCGGGTGGCCCCGCTACTGGACCAGGACAAGGCACGGCTGGATCTGTCGCTGCAGATGGCGCCGAAGAACTACCGCAAACTCGTGCGGCTCGGCGCCTACGGCAGCTGGCTCAACCAGTACTTGTGCGGGATGTCTATGCGGGTCACCGACCTTCAGGGCCGCACCGCCTACTTCCCCTGGATCGTTCAACACACTGGAAGGTGCGCGGAGCCCTGATGCTCAAATACCGTGGACCCTCGCTCATCCGGTCCGGCTTCATCGGCCTGGTACTGATACTGCTGGTCATCACCGTAGGCCTTCAACCCGAGAAGTTGTTGTCGCTGGCCACATCGATCAGGCATCAGGCACTCTTCAAAGATGCCGGCGGCCTGATCGTCGGCAACGACGTCAAGGTTTCCGGGGTCAAGGTGGGCACCGTCTCCGACATCGCCCTGCAACGAGGCAAAGCCCTGGTGACCTTCATGGTCAGCGGCAGGGTGCATCTCGGATCGGACACCACCGCGCACATCCGCACCGGAACACTGCTGGGCCAGCGGATGCTGACCCTGGAGCCCGGCGGAGCGGGCACCCTGCGGTCCTCCGATGTGATCCCGGTGTCCCGCACCGGCTCGCCGTTCGCCCTCACCGACGCGCTCGGTGAGCTTGCGTCGAACACCAAGGGCACCGACACCGCCACGCTGAACCAGTCATTGGACACACTGTCGCAGACCATCGACCGCATCGCGCCTCAGCTGGGCCCGACGTTCGACGGCCTCACCCGGCTCTCACGGATGCTCAACGACCGCAACGAGTCGCTGGCCAATCTGCTCAGGGGCGCCTCCGATGTCACCGGCATCCTGTCGGAGCGCAGCCAGCAGGTGAACACACTCATCCTCAACGCCAACGACCTGCTCGGGATTCTGCACCAACGCCGCTACGCGATCGTGAACCTGCTGGCCAACACCTCCGCGCTGTCCCAGCAGCTGATCGGGATCGTTCACGACAACGAGAAGGAACTCGCACCGGCCCTGGAAAAACTCAACTCGGTGACGGCCATGCTCCAGAAGAACAACGACAACATCGGTAAAGCCCTTGCCGGACTGGCGAAATACGAGATAACCCAGGCGGAGGCGGTCAACCAGGGCTTCTACTACAACGCCTTCGTCGGCAACCTGCTGCCAGGGCAGACCCTGCAGCCCTTCCTGGACTACATATTCGGATTCCGCCGAGGTGTCGACGCCGGCCAGCCGCGCGACAATGCCGGCCCGCGGGCGGAGTTCCCGTTCCCCTACAACGGTATTCCGCAGCCCAACGAGCGGTGGGGGCAACCATGATGTCTCGCAAGCGTCTCACCGCGGCGGTCGCCGTCGTTCTGGCGTTGCTGCTCGCCGCCGGGATCGGCGTTCTCGTCCGCAGCACCGTCTTGAAACCGAAGACCATCACCGCCTACTTCACCAGCGCCACAGCGATCTACCCCGGTGACGAGGTGCGGGTCGCCGGGGTGAAGGTGGGCGCCATCAAATCGATCGACGCCGAGGGCACCAAAGCCAGGATGACGATGGCCGTCGACCGGAGCGTGCCGATCCCGGCCGACGCAAAGGCGATCATCGTGGCCCAGAACCTGGTCGGGGCACGGTATGTGCAGCTGGCTCCCGCCTACGAGGACAGCGGACCGACGATGCCCGACGGTGCGGTGATCGGCCTGGACCGAACGGCGGTGCCCGTCGAATGGGACGAGATCAAGGCCCAGTTGATGCGGCTGGCAACCGATCTGGGGCCGAGCAGCGATGTGTCGACCACCTCGGTCGGGCGGTTCATCGACAGCGCCGCCAACGCGCTCGACGGCAACGGGGAGAAGCTGCGGGACACGATCGCGCAGCTGTCCGGGGTGGGTCGAATCCTCGCCAACGGCGGCGGCGACATTGTGGAGATCATCAAGAACCTGCAGACTTTCGTCACCGCGCTGCGCGACAGCAACGCCCAGATCGTCCAGTTCGAGGACCATCTGGCCACGGTGACCAGCGTCATCGACGGCAGCCGTTCCGACCTCGACGGTGCCCTGAAGAATCTCTCCAGCGCCGTCGTCGACGTGCAGCGGTTCATCGCCGGAACCCGTGACCAGGCCACCGAGCAGATACAGCGGCTCACCGACGTGACCCAGAACCTCAGCAAGAACAAACTCTCGCTGGAGAACGTCCTGCACGTCACCCCGAACGCGCTCGGCAACGGCTACAACATCTACAACCCCGACACCGGAAGCGGTATCGGGGCCTTCGCACTGGCCAACTTCGCCAACCCGGTGCAGGTTGTCTGCGCGGCGATCGGGGCAGTGAAGAACGCCACGGCGTCCGAGACCGGCAAACTGTGTGCCCAGTACCTCGGCCCAGCGTTGCGCCTGCTCAACTTCAACTATATGCCGATGCCGTTCAACTCCTACCTGGGCAAGTCCCCGAGCCCGGACAACCTGGTCTATTCGGAACCGGATCTGGCCCCCGGCGGGGGCGGCAGTCCGCGGCCGGCGGCCACCCCGCCGACGGTGTCGGCCTACACCGGGCTCAACGGCGACGTACCCGGACCCGCCGGCTGGGGAGGCCCGCCCAACACCTATCACGGTGCTTACGCGCCCAACGGGCTGCCGGCGGATCCGTCTCCGGCGTTGTACCCCGGCGCGCCGATTCCGCCCGGGGTCCCGCCGGCGCCCGCCGCCACACCGTCGCCATCCAACCTGCAGGGGATGCTGCTTCCGGCGGAGGCGCCGCCACCGCCACCGCCGCCACCGCCGCCGCCGCCCGGTGAAGGGGTGCCGCCGTCATGATCGGTCGTTGTTCGCTGCGCCGCCTGGTGGTGATCGTCGCCTGCGTTGCGACGACTGTGACCGGCTGCTCGTTCGGCGGGCTGAACTCGCTGCCGCTGCCCGGAACCGTCGGCCACGGCCCTGGGTCGGTGACCTACCACGTCGAGCTCGCCAACGTCGCGACGCTCGAATCGAATTCGCCGGTAATGATCGGTGACGTCGTGGTCGGCAGTGTGGGCAAGATGAGGGTGCGCGACTGGCATGCCGATGTCGAGGTGTCGGTGGAACCGGGCGTCGTGATACCCGCGAATGCCGTTGCCACCGTTGGCCAGACCAGCCTGCTGGGCTCGATGCACCTAGCGCTCAACCCTCCGCTGGGTGTGGCCCCGGAAGGCCGGCTGGAGCCGGGAGCCACTCTCGGTCTCAACCGCTCGTCGACCTACCCCTCGACGGAGAAGACCCTCTCGGCGCTGTCCGTCGTGATCAACGGTGGGGGAGTGGGACGGATCGGTGACATCGTGCGGGAGTTCAACGCCGCGCTGAACGGTCGTCAAGACCAGATCCGGGACCTGTTGACCCGGTTGAACGATTTCGTCGGAATCCTCGCCACGCAACGCGACAGCATCGACGCCTCGGTCACGGCGCTCAACCGGCTGGCCGACACGTTCGCCGGGCAGCGTCAAGTGCTCACCGATGCGCTGAACCGGATCCCGCCGGCGCTCGACGTGCTGGTCAAGGAGCGGCCGCGGATCACGACCGCGTTGGAGAAGTTCGGGAAGTTCAGCGACCTGGCGACCGGACTGATCAACGATACCCAGGCCGATATGGTCAAGGACCTGAAGGATCTGGAGCCGACGCTCAAGGCGCTCGCCGATGTCGGACCGAAGCTGGACACCGCGCTGGCGTACGCCCCTACCTTCCCGTACACGCAGAGCTTCATCGACCGGGCGATCCGCGGCGACTACATGAATCAGTTCATCGTGTTCGATTTCACCATCCCGCGGCTCAAACGGACCCTGTTCCTCGGTACCCGATGGGGTCAGGAGGGCGCGAAACTCGTTCCGGCGCCCGGCGATCCTTGGTATGCGCGGTATACCTACAACCCGCTCAGCGCCCCGTTGACACCCCCGCCGGCCGATGTCGCGCCGATACCCCCGCTGGTGGACACCCCGGCCGCGGGTGCGCAACAAGCATCGGCGGTCGGTGCGCAACCCGCGGCGGCGAATGCGCAACCTCCCACCGGCGTGGGAACCGGGCCGTTGCCGGGCCCGGATCCTCAACTCCCGCCGCAGGATGGAGGTGGCGGCTGATGCTCACGCGCTTCGTCCGGATCCAGCTGATCATCTTCTCCGTCGCGTCGATCATCGGGATCACTCTGATGGCCCTGGTCTACATCCAGGTGCCGACCCTGCTCGGTATCGACCGCATGATCGTGAAAATGGAGCTGCCGAGAACCGGGGGGCTCTACCAGTTCTCGAATGTGACGTATCGGGGCGTGCAGATCGGCAAGGTCACCGAGGTGCGGCCCACCCGTGGCGGTGCGGAGGCCACGTTGTCGCTGAACACCTCACCGAGGGTTCCGGCCGATCTGGTGGCCAGGGTGCTCAGCGTCTCGGCGGTCGGCGAGCAGTACGTGGATCTGCAGCCGCGCAGCGACTCGGGACCCTATCTCAAGAACGGTGCGGTGATCCCGGTGCAGGACACCAGCGTTCCGCAGGCCGTCGGGCCGATGCTGGATCAGGTCAGCGCGCTGCTCGGCAGCATCCCGAAAAACAGACTCCACGACCTGCTCGACGACACGTTCAAGGGCCTCAACGGATCCGGCTACGATCTGGCGTCGCTGATGGACTCCTCGTCGACTTTGGCCAGGGATTTCAACAGCGTGGCCGACCAGTCGCGGGCGCTGCTCGACGACTCCCGGCCGCTGCTGGACGGCCAGTTGGCATCCACCGACGCCATCCGCACCTGGGCGCGGAGCCTGGCCGGGATCACCGACCAGGTGGTCGCGGACGATCCCCAGGTGCGCAGCCTGCTGCAGAACGGCCCCGGGGCGGCCGACGAGGCATCGCGTCTGTTCAGCCAGGTGAAGCCCACCCTGCCGGTGCTGCTGGCCAACCTCACCACCGTGGGCCAGGTCGCGGTGACCTATCACGCGGGGATCGAGCAGATGCTGGTGCTGTTCCCGCCGTTCGTGGCCGCCACCCAGACCGAGGGTCTGCCGGCCCACAATCCGACGGGCATGACGCTGGGCGACTTCACCCTCGTCATGAACGATCCGCCGCCGTGCACGGTGGGTTTCCTGCCCGCGTCGTCCTGGCGGTCCCCGGACGACCTGTCCGATATCGATACCCCGGACGGGCTGTACTGCAAGCTGCCCCAGGATTCGCCCCTCGGCGTTCGCGGCGCGCGCAACTATCCGTGCCAGGGCAGGCCCGGAAAACGCGCGCCGACGGTGCAGATCTGTGACAGCGACAAGCCCTACGAACCGCTGGCCATGCGCCAGCACGCGCTCGGGCCCTACCCGTTCGACCCGAACCTGATCGTGCAGGGGATTCCCCCCGATGATCGGGTGACGCTGCAGGACAATATCTTCGGGCCGCTGCTGGGTACACCCATGCCGCCACCGGCCCAGGGTGCGGCCCCGGCTGCGGACGCCCCGCCGCCACCTCCGGCGGGAGGGGCAGCCCCCAACCCGGATTCCCCGCCGGTCGACAACCCGGCCCCGGCCGATGGGGGTGTTCCCGCGGTCGCGCCGAGCGGGTACACCCCCGGTGGGTCGGGCCCGTCGGTTGCGGTCGCCACCTACGACCCGAAGACAGGCCAGTACGCCACCCCCGACGGGAGCGTCTACCGACAGTCGGACCTGGTGAACCCGGAGGGCGAACGATCATGGAAGGACCTGTTGCCCAGGACATGAGACCGGGCTCATGTCCTAGGCGACCGGCCACGCTGGAAGGAGCAGCCGATGAGCGCATCAGGGATGCTGGCGTCGGCCGCGGCGATGGCGGCCGCGACGATAGCCACGGTGCTGAACCCCCTGCCCGCCTTCGCCGCCGACGAGTGGGGCCTCAACGGCACATACATCGCGACCTCCAACGGCGAATGGGCGAAGAAGAACGACATCTTCTACAACGAGCGCAGCGTGCGAAGCACGTGGACGATTTCGACGACGTGCAGCTATCCCACGGAGTGCACCGGCACCGTCACCAGCGATGCGGGCTGGAGCGCGCCCATCCGTCAGTCGGCCGGTGTGTGGTACGTCCGGCGAACCGTGCCGAATTGGGAGCCCTGCCCGGACGGCACCGCGGCCGACGGTCAGCAGCTCTTCCGGTTCATCGCCGCGACGCCGGACGGTGCGGCGATGAACCCGGCGTCGAACAGCCTGGTCGGTGAGGACCAGACCACCGGCCCCGGCGGAGCCTGCGGTATCAGCTATCCGCTGTTCATCACGATGCCGTTCAAGCTCGTCAGACAGGGCTGACACGCGCGACGTGGCGGCGCGGTGTCACCGCACCCGCACTCGGGCCATGTCCAGGGCGGCGAGATGACTGAACAGCATCGACGCACCGATCGGGTTGCCGCCGCCGGGGTAGGTGGTGCCGGTGACGGCGGCCATGGTGTTGCCTGCGGCGTACAGGCCCGCGATCGGTCGGCCGGCGCTGTCGAGCACCCGCGCTCGGGTGTCGGTGCGCAGCCCTCCCTTGGTGCCCAGATCCGAAAGGCCGAACGCCGCTGCGTGAAAGGGTGGCTTGTCGATTGCCACCATGGGCGGTTCGCCGCCGGAGAAGGCACGGTCGTAGGCTTCGTCGCCACGGCCGAAATCCGCATCGACACCCTTGCTGACCATCTCGTTGTAGCGCGCCACGGTCGCAACCAGATCGGCCGCGGATACCCCGATGGCGCGGGCGAGCCCGTCGAGGGTGTCGGCGCTGTGCCACAGACCGGCGGCTCGGTAGCTGTCTGTGGCCACCATCGACACGTTGGTGGCCTTGACCGGCGGGACCTCACCTTCCCGGTCGTCGTAGATCATCCAGTACGGCATGCTGAGTCGACCCTCGCCGATCTCGCGGATGATCTCGCGGCCGATCCGGTCGTAGGGTGCCGACTCGTTGACGAAGCGCCGGCCGTCCTGGCCGATGAAGATGCCGCCGGTGAACCACAACGCAAAGGCCGACCGGCCGTCGGGGTGGATCAGGCCGGGTGACCACCAGGCCTGATCCATCAGGTCGGTCGTGGCTCCGGCGCGGATCGCCGCCTCATGGGCCTGCCCGGTGTTGCCCGGAGCGCCCATGGTGTCGCCGGCGTTGCCCGGTACTTCGTACCGAGCGCGCATACCGGCGTTCTGCTCGAAGCCACCGCAAGCCAGGAGAACGCCACGCCGCGCGCCGATCCGAAGGGTGTGACCGTCGCGGCGCACCACCGCACCGACGACCGCATGGTCCTCGGTGACGAGATCGATCAGCTCGGTGTCGCGGTACAGTGCTGCGTCGGGGAATTGACGAAGCGCCGCCAGGAATCGACCGATCAGCGCCCGACCGCCGATGAGTCGATCGGGAGCAGGGGTGCCCAACCGGTCGTTGTCCAGCGGCCCGCGCACGAATTCCGCATAGGGGCCGAGTTTTTCGGCACGCACCGGCACCGATACGATGTGCCGGAGCCCGTCGAGTCGGGCCCCGGGTGCCTTGCCGAAGTAGTCCGGCCAGGGCAGGACGGCGAACTTTAAGTTGGCGTCGTCTTCGAGATACTCGATGAGTTCGGCTCCGCCGCGCACGTAGGTGTCCTGCAGGTCGCGTGGGGTGCGTTCGCCGACGACGGAGTGAAAGTAGCCGAGCGCCTGCTCGAGGGTGTCATCGCAGCCCGCCCGCCGCAGCACCGGGTTGCACGGGAACCACATGCCGCCGCCGCCCGAGTAGGCCGTCGTGCCACCGAACTTGTCGGTGGCCTCGACAAGTGCCACCGACAAGCCTTCTCGTGCAGCCGTGTACGCGCCTGCGATCCCGCCGCCGGAGCCGGCGACCACGGTGTCGACGGTCTCGTCGAAATCGGCCATCGGTGCTCTCTCGTCGTCGGCCATTCTGCTTCGCCTACCCCTGACGGCAATCGTTGAACGCCCCGGCTCATGGCCGCATGGCGGCGGGCAGGTCGCTCACCCATTGATGGCCCCAGTAGCTGTCCGCGGTGACTTCCTCGGCGGTGTAATGGGCTTCGTCGATGCGCAGACCGCCGGTGCCGAATTCGACGTCCCAGTCGCCCGGAGCGCGAACGTAGAACGACACCATCTTGTCGTTGGTGTGCCGGCCCAGCGTGGAGGAGAGTTGGAAGCCGCTCTTGTCGACCCGGTCCAGCGCTCGTCCGACCGCGTCGAGGGAGTCGACCTCGACCATGACATGGATCAGGCCCGGGTCGCGCAGCGTGGTCGCGGGGGCGATCGCCAGGCTGTGGTGACGTTCGTTGATGCCGAGGAATCGAATCCGGATCGGGCCGAATTCCTTGGGCAGTGGTACCCGGAACGCACCGCGGGAGAGGAAGCCCAGAACCCCGGTGTAGAACTCGAACAACCCGTCGGCGTCCTGGGCGGGCAACACCACATGCCCCAGGCCCTGGTCTCCGGTGACGAACCGGGCCCCGAACGGTGTGACGATCGGGCTGTGATCCAGCACGGCCCCGTGGAACACCTCCAGCGTCGTCCCGGCCGGATCGTCGAAGGTGATCACCTCCTCGACACGCCGCTCATCGGCCTCGGCCTGGGAGAGCTCCTTGACGGGCACGCCGGCGGTGTCCAGGGCCGCCCTGACCCGCTCCAGCCCGACGTGGTCGCGCACCTCCCAGCCGACGGTGAGGATCCGGTCGGCCTCGCCGGGGACCACGATGATGCGCGCCGCGCGCTCATCCATTCGCAGATACAACGCGGCCGGGTCGGGCCCTTTGCCTTCGGCGAATCCGAGTACGCCGAAGGCGAACTGCCGCCACCGCTCGATGTCGGCGGTCTGGATCGTGACGTAGCCGAGGCTCTTGAACAGGCCCATGAGTGTTCTCCCGTCAGATCATCGCCCGCAGCGGGCCCTGCGGGTCGACACCCAGTGAGCTCAGGGCGGAGGCGTGGAACACGGTGCCCGGCACGTGGATTGCGTGGGCCAGACCGGTGTGGGCGTCGCGCCAGTAGCGTTGCAGCGGCTTGTCCATCCGCATCGCGTTGCCGCCGGACCGGGCGAAGATCTCGTCCACCGCGCTGACCGCTCGCCACACCGCGCGTACCTGGGTCCGCCGCCCGGCCGCGCGGTCGGCGAAGGAGACCTCCCTGCCGGAGTCGACGATGTCGTGGATACGGTCGACATTGGCCAGGATCTCCTGGCGCGCAGCGTTGATGTCGGCTGCCGCCTCGCCGATGGCGTACATGACGTAGGGGTCGTCCTTGATCGCCGTTCCGCTGGCGCTGACCCGCTCCCGCTGATAGTCCAGGTGCGCAGCCAACGCACCCTCGGCGATACCGATGGTCGCCGAACTAATGCCCAGTGGGAACATCGTCGACCACGGCATCAGGTACAGCGTCTCGGTCATGCCGGCCTCGCGCTGGGCCGTGCCGTCCATCACCTTGAACGCGTCCATCGTGCGGTACTCCGGGACGAAGGCGTCGGAGACGATGACGTCCTTGGACCCGGTGCCGCGCAGACCCACGACATCCCACGAGTCCTGCACGATCTCGTAGTCCTTGCGAGGCAGGATCATGTGCAGCATCTGCGGCGGCATCAACGGCCGGCCGTCGGCATCGCCGACCATCGCGCCGAGGATGATCCAGTCACAGTGGTCGGTGCCGGAACTGAACTGCCAGCGACCGTTGAAGATGTAACCGCCGTCGACCGGCTTGGCGACCCCCTGTGGCGCGTAGGGGGAGGCGACCCAGGTGTCGACGTCGTCGGCCCAGATCTCCTCGCCGACCCGCGGATCGGCGTACGCCAGCTGGTAGGGGTGCACACCGACGACACCGTTGATCCATCCCGCGGAGGGATCCAACGCCGCGAGTGCCATCACGGTCTCGGCGAACTCCCGGGGGTTCACCTCCAGACCACCGTGCTTGGCGGGCTGGAGCAGGCGAATGTGGCCGGCCGCCTTCATGGACTTGACGGTTTCGTCGGTGAGCTGGCCGATCTTCTCGGCTTCGGCGGCCTGATCGCGCAACCGATCCGCGATCTCCATCGTCTTGTCGATCACCCGAGTGGTCATGAGCCATCCTTGTCTGTCGGACGTGTCACGTTCATGGTGGCCGGACGGGACGCGCGGCATGCCGGAATGTCTCGATCAGCGGGCCATGATCGTCCATCCGGCCGCGCCGACGGGGATGAGCGCCACCAGGCGCTAGTCACGCTGCAGAAAGCTCAGGACCGTGGCCTCGAACGCCCGTTTCCGCTCGATCATCACCCAGTGGCCACAGTCGGGAAACACGTGCAACTCCGCATCCGGGATGGTGCGCATGGGGATCAACGACATGTCCAGCGGGCTGACCCGGTCGTCACGGCCCCAGGTCAGCAATGTCGGCGCCTTCACCTTGTGCATAATCGCCCACGGCAGTGGGAAGTCGGCGTTGCGCATCATTTCCGTCATGGCCGCGAACGCGGCCTTGCCGTACATGCGGCGTGCGCTGGCCAGCGTCTCGGGGTCGGTGGCCAGCGCCCAGCGCTCCTCGATGAGCTGCTCGGTCACCAGAGCCGGGTCGTAGACCATCGAGTTAAGCCAGTCGACGAGGCGCTGGCGGGTCGGGTCCTCGGTGAACTCCTGCAGCAACCGGACGCCCTCACTGGGGCCGGGGCTGTAGATGTTGGTGCCGATGCCGCCGATCGTCACCAGCTTGCCGATGCGCCCGGGATGTTTGATCGCGAAATTGACGCCAACCCCGCCGCCCATCGAATTGCCGATGACGTCGACCCGCTCCAGCCCGAGCGCATCGACGAAGGCCGGCACCGCCCCTTGGGCGTCCAGCATCGGGTGACCGCCGAAGTCGTCGCTGACGCCGAAACCGGGGAATTCCAATACCAGGCACCGGAAGTGCTCGGCAAAGAACGCCAGGTTGCCACGGAAGTTGCGCCACCCGGTGACACCGGGGCCCGAGCCGTGCAACATCAGCAGAGCGGGGCCTTCTCCGGCCTCGTGGTAGCGCAGAACTCCTTTGTCGGTCGCGGTTTCGCGCAGGGTCCCCTCGTAGCTTATGTCCACTCGCCGCCCATCCGATCGCTCGTGTGCCGTGTAGTGCCCGACTACCGTGCCATCTCCGGAGGCGCCGTGTACAGGACGGATTCCGGTAGGCGAGCGTCGTGTGCCGGGTTCAGCCGGCGGGTTCGGGTTCGTAGCGGACGCTGAACCGGATCATGTTGGTCGCCCCCATGCGCTCGCCGCCGCTGTGCGGTCCCCACTTGCGCACCCGCACATCGGCAGGCAGCAATGCGATGACGGCCTGTCGAATTCGCTGTAACAACTCCGCGGCCGGTGTGTCGTCGCGGATGTAGACCTCCGTCACGTGCATGGGACGGATTGTCGGGCGCGCGGCTGTGAATATCGGTGGGCGCCCCCGGGAGCGGCAACGACGTTCACAGGATATTGAGCGAACGCAGCCAAACGCGCCAACTCGCGTTCATGCCCGCAGATCGGACGGCGCCGAAGACTCCGAAAGGTGTTGGTGCAGTGCAGGTCGGCGGAGCCGGGCCGGCGAAGGAGGAACTCGCTTACCGTCCACACGCACGGGGCGACCACCGGGGGCGCGCTGTCTGTTCACCGCGCTCGGTTCACCTGGAGAGCGGTACCGGGGCTGCAGCTCACCCCGAACTCGGTGCTGGCCGCCGCGGCACTGGCCGCCGACGAGAGCGAGTGCCGACCGGCGCTACGGTAGGCCAGTGACCGGAGACCAGCCAGTGCAGCCGATCGCCCGGCCGGTTCAGGACCTCGTGGTGGTGGGTGCCGGGATCGTGGGCCTGGCGGTGGCCAGGGAGTGGATGCTGCGCCGTCCGCAGGATTCGGTAGCGGTGCTGGAGCGCGAGAGCGCCCCGGCCGCTCATCAGACCGGCCACAACTCGGGGGTGATCCACGGCGGGATCTACTATCAGCCCGGCTCACTGAAGGCCCGGCTGTGTGTCGAGGGCGCGCGGTCGATGTACGACTACTGCGACCAGAACGCGATTCCCTACGAGCGCTGCGGCAAGCTGATCGTGGCTGTCCACGCCGCCGAGCTGGCGCGTCTGGACGACCTGGAGGCACGCGGAATTGCCAACGCAGTGCCCGGATTGCGCCGGATCGGGGCCTCCGAGATCGTCGATATCGAGCCTAATGCCGTTGGCCTGCAGGCGCTTCACGCGCCTAACACCGGTATCGTGGACTATCCGGCGGTGGCCCGGGCACTGGTCGCCGAGCTTGCCCGCCGGGGGGCGAGCGTCCGGTTCGGCACGGAGGTGACGGCGATCGACGGGACCGGCGACGCCGTCGTGCACACCTCTCAGGGGCCCGTCGCGGCACGCACGGTCATCGTGTGCGCAGGGTTGTGGGCCGATCGGCTGGCCCGCAGCGCCGGTGCATCCCGAGATCCGCAGATCGTTCCGTTCCGCGGCGCGTACCTGGGTCTGCGGCGCACCGACCGGCCGAGGCTCAACGGCATGATCTACCCGGTGCCCGACCCTGAGCTGCCGTTCCTCGGGGTACACATCACCAAACACATCACCGGCGAGGTCACCCTGGGGCCCACGGCGATGATGGTGGCCGCCCGGGACGCCTACACGCTGCGCCGGTGGAACTGGCGCGACACCTGGGAGTCGCTGACCTGGCCCGGGACCTGGCGGGTCGCCCGCCGGTACTGGCGGGTCGGCCTCGGCGAGATCGGGATGGCAGCCAGCCGCCGGGCTTTCGTGGCCGCCGCGGCGCGGTACATGCCCGGGCTGTCGGTGGCCGATCTGGACGGCGGCGCGCACGCCGGCGTGCGCGCACAGGCGGTCGGTCGCGACGGGGCATTGGTCGACGACTTCGTCATCTCCCACCAGGGCCATGTCGCACACGTGCGCAATGCCCCCTCGCCGGCCGCGACGTCAGCCTTCGCGCTGGCCCGCGAACTGGTCGACCGCGTCGTCGACGCGAACGGATAAGGTCGTTGGCGCACCCGGTCGGGCCGGTGCCCACCATTGAACTAGCCTGGCGTCCGCGGTGAAGGCTCTGTGTGTTGCACGGGATGCGCGCCGGACGCTCCACGGAGGCGCGCCGGCGCTTGCCGCGCGCCAGTCGGAGCGGCTGCAAGCGTTGGTCGCTCATGCGCGGGCCCATTCCCGGTTCTATGCCGAGCACTACCGGAATCTGCCGGCGGGTGCCGTCACGCCCGCGGATCTGCCCCGCCTGCCGCCGGTGTACAAGCCAGAACTGATGGCGCGTTTCGACGACTGGGTCACCGACTCACGAATCAGGCGGACCGCCGTCGAACGGTTCCTTGCAGACCCCGGCAACCTCGGGCGTGACTTCGGTGGCGATTTCGTCGTGTTCACGACCTCCGGATCGACCGCCGAGCCGGCCATACTCGTGCAAGATCGCCAGGCAGTCGCGGTGATGACCGGATTGACCTATGCGCGCTCGGCTGGGGTGCTGCCGGCGCGGCTGCTGGGCAGCATTCTGTTGCGAGGCCCACGTCAGGCGGCGGTGTTCGCCTCGGGAGGGCACTTTCTGTCTTCCACGATGTTCGCTCGCCGATTGCGTGCTGCCCCCTGGAGGGCGCGGTTGTCACGCTTCCTGTCCGTCCTCGAGCCGCTCGACCAGCTGGTCGCTGAGCTCAATGACTTCCAGCCGGTAGTGATCGCCACCTACGCGAGCGCGCTTGGTGTCCTTGCCGACGAACAGAAGGCGGGCCGGTTGCACATCTCGCCGGTGGCGATAGCCAGCGGCGGGGAACTGCTGTTGCCCAGCGTCAAGATGCGGGCCGAGCGCATCTTCGGATGCCCTGTGACGGAGACGTACAACGTGTCGGAAGCCACCCCGCTGTCGTTGCCGTGCCGGTTGGGCCGATTGCACCTGAACACAGACTGGTACCTCGTCGAGCCCATCGACTCGGCCGGCGACCCGGTGCCCGCCGGGCAGCGGTCGGACTCACTGTTGCTGACGAATCTGGCCAACCATGTTCAACCGTTGATCCGCTATGAGGTGGGTGACAGTGTCGTCATGGCCGCCGAGCCGTGCCCGTGCGGCAGTCCGCTGCCCACCGTCACCCCGGAGGGACGGACCGACGAGATCCTCAGAGTCGCTGGCGCCGATGGCCGAGAGGTCGCCCTACTCCCGATGGCAGTCGCCACCGTTGTCGAAGAGACGCCGGGGGTACGCCGGTACCAGATCCTGCAGACCGCGCCGGCGGCGCTCACGATCCGGCTGGATCACGACCCCGGCACCGACCGTTCGGTCGTCTGGCGCCGCGTCGAGCTGCGCATGCGGGAATTCCTGCTCGCCCAGGGGGCCGGACAGGTTGGCGTCGAACTCGCGGGCGACCGGCCCCGGCCGAACCCCAGGAACGGGAAGCTGCGCCATGTGTTCACCGCGATGCCGCCGGCACCGGCGTAGCCCGGCCGCGGCAGTAGATCGCATGGAGGCCGTCCGGCGGGTGCCGTTGAATGCCTGGGGTGGGTAGTCGTCCGGTTCGGATCGGGGCGGCCCTGGCGGTGGGGTCGATGCTGTGCGTGCAGCTGGGCCTGGCGGTCTCGGTCGGACTGATCGACCGAATCGGGGCCGACGGCGCGGCCTGGCTGCGCCTGGCCTGGGCCGGGCTGCTGTTCCTGGTCGTGGTGCGCCCGCGCCGGGCCGCCTTCACCCGAGTGACTTTCGGCATCTGCGTTCTGCTGGGCGTCGTCACCGCGATGACGACCCTGCTGTTCATGGCCGCCATCGACCGCATCCCGCTGGGCACCGCCAGCGCACTGGAGTTCCTCGGCCCGCTGGGCGTCGCCGTGGCCAACGGCCAGGGCCGGGGGAAACTGGTGTGGCCCGCCCTGGCAGCCGTCGGGGTCGTGCTGCTCACCCAGCCGTGGCTCGGCAGCGTCGACCAGGTGGGCGTGCGCTTCGCGCTCGCCGCGGCCGCTTGCTGGGCGGCCTACATCGTGCTCACCCAGCGGGTCGGTGACGGAGTCGACGGTATCCAGGGCCTTGCGGTGTCGATGCCGGTGGCGGGTCTGGTCGCCACCGCCGCCGTGGGCCCCATGGTGCTGCCCAGGATGACGCCGCAGATCCTGCTGATCGGCCTGGGCCTGGCCATCCTGCTGCCGGTGGTGCCGTTCATCCTCGAGCTGGTGGCTCTGCGCCGCCTGACGACCGCAGCGTTCGGGACGCTGATGAGCCTCGAGCCGGCGTTTGCGCTGCTGATCGGGTTTCTCGTACTGCACCAGATCCCGACCCCGCTGGCGATCGTAGGTATCTGGTTCGTCGTGACTGCCGGTATCGGCGCTGCCCGCAGCGGTGCCCGTCGGCTGTCCGTACCCGCTGAGCTGGGCTAGGTGCGCACCGGCATCACTTCACTGGTCACACCGGCCTCTGCGCGTGACGGCATGCTTTGTGCCCGGCTACGAGCGACGAGTCACCCTACCTGCCCTCCAGGGCGCCACGGTGTCGCTGCGAGGTGGGCAATTCGTTGTGGTGGTCAGCCGCGGTGACGAATGTGGCGGCCGGCAAGGCGTCGGCTGCGGTGCCGGATTGTCGGTCGACCCGAGCCCAAACCGGGCCCGTCTCCCCGGCTGCGCGCGCACAATCGAAGGTGGATGGCAAGAAAGGAGCACGCGATGAAGGCAGATGTGGGCGACTGGTTGGTCATCAAGGGAACCACGGTCGACAAACATGACCAGCGGGGGCTGATTATCGACGTCCGCTCGGCGGACGGAACGCCGCCGTATGTGGTGCGGTGGCTGGCCGACGGCCACGAGGCGACCGTCTATCCGGGGCCCGACGCTATCGTGGTCACCCAAGCCGAGCAGGAAGCCGCCGACGAGCGTGCCCGTTCACGTGCCGAGTCGGTGCAGCACGAGATCGCGCGGCACTGAGCCCCTTCGTGGTGCATGGCGCGTGAATCGGTGATCTCCTCGACCCGCCACGATCACGGCGGGGAGGGGCACTGTGCGAGGATGCCGGGATGGCCACGCGTCCGGCACATTTCCTTTCCGATGGTGACGACAACCTGCAGCCGACCGAGTTCGCGCACAGTCGCTGGGCCGACGACATGCTCAACGGCCCGGCCGTCGTGGGTCTGGCGGCATGGAGCCTCGAACGCGAGTACGCCCTGCCGGGTTTCCTGCCCGCCCGGCTCACCGTGGACCTGTTCAAGGCCGCGCGGCGCCTTCCGACGAGCACCCGGACTCGCCTGGTCCGGGACGGCCACCGCATCCGCAATGCCGAATGCGACGTCGTCCAGGGTGATGTAGTCGTGGCGCGGGCCACGCTGGTGCAGTACCGGCAGTCGGAGGCCCCGCCGGGGCAGGAGTGGGTGGGCCAGGCCCCGTTCACGCCGCCGCCCGGAGCTGACGGCAACGGGTTCTTCATCGGCAGCGAGGACGCCGGCTGGAGTTCGGCCGGTGAGCTGCACCAGAACACCTCACGCAAACGCGTCTACCACCGCAGCATCGACGTGGTGGCCGGCCAGCACGCCACGGCGTTCGTCCGTGCGGTGATCGTCGCCGAGGCCACCAGCCTGGTCACCAACCTCGGTACCCGCGGGGTGGGCTACATCAACGGGGATCTGACGGTTGCCCTGTCCCGGCTGCCGGGCAGCGAGTTCATCGGTGTGGAGGCTGATTCGCACTGGTGCGCCGCCGGCATCTCGGTGGGTAGCGCGACCCTGTTCGACGATGCCGGGCCGTTCGGGACCGGATTGGTGACCGCGATCGCCAATCCGGCGGCGCAGATCGACTTCAGCAGTCCCGACGCCATGCCCACGCTGCGGGTCTGAGCGCTCACGGCCTCGCCAGCAGGGCCAGCAACTGGTCGTGCGGCAGTGCGGGGGAGCGGTGCCCGTCGCGGCCCACCATGTCGGCGTTGACGACCAGGGCGTTGAGGACGGCCTCTTCGACGGAATGCACCACGGCGGTATAGAACTCGTCCATCCGGCCCCACGGTATGAACGTCAGCCGGCCGAACTCGTCCTCGCCGACCGGCCCGATGGGGAACCGGCTGGCCAGACCGGCTGCCGGCGCGGTGGAGAAGGCCAGGAAGATGTCGCCGGAGAAATGGCTGCCGGTGGTCCCGGTTCTGGCCAGGCCCAAGGGAACTCGTCTGGCGAGCGCCTTGCACTGCCCGGGAAGCAGCGGGGCATCGGTCGCGATGATTGCGATGACCGAACCCGCGCCCGGGGGTGGGGCCGCCACATCCCTGGCGAACCAGTCTCCGTCCAGGGGATTGTCCACGTTCAGGCGTGGACCGACATGGAGTCCGCCGACCGTCAGCTCGTGTCTGGCACCGAAGTTGGCCTGTACGAACGCCGCAACCGTGAAGGTGTGCGGGCCATAGCGCACCAGGCGCGAGGACGAGCCGTTGCCGCCCTTGAACCCGTAGCAGTTCATGCCGGTGCCGCCGCCGGCCGATCCCTCGGCGACCGGTCCACCGGCGGCGGTGTCGAGTGCGGCTTCGGCGTGCTCGGGACGCACGTGGCCACCGTTGATGTCGTTGAGGTAGCCGTCCCAGGTTTCGGCGCACACCGGCAGCAGCCACTGCCGGGCAAGTCGTGGGTCGACCCGGTTGACCCAGGACAGCACCCCGCTGTGGCAGGCGCCGACCGCGTGCGTATTCGACAGCACGACCGGCAGGTTGAAGGCGCCGGATTCCTCGATCCACGTCGTCCCGGTCATCTCGCCATTGCCGTTGAGCGAGTACCAGCCCGCCGCACACGGCTCGCCGAGGCCGGCCCTGCCCCTGGGCAGGATCGCGGTCACGCCGGTGCGCACCGGGCCGCGCCCGACCGTCAGGGGGCCCTCTCCGGCCACCAGTGTCGTCACACCGACCTCGACGCCGGGTACGTCGGTGACCGCGTTGAATGCGCCGGGCCGGCCGGGCAGGCCGATGCCCAGGCCGCGGGCACGGGGCCGCCCGTCCGCGGCGTGTGACTGCGGAGAGGCCATCTGGCCGACCCTACCGCCGGGCCGCGGCGTCGGCGCCCGCGGACAGAGCCCGGATTGACCGGCCAGCCCTCAGAATTCGCAGGCCCGGCCGACGCAGCCGCCGCTGAAGCTGGTGTCGGCCCGGGGCAGTGACTCGCTCGGGTCCGCGAGAGTCAGAACCTGGCCGGCGCAGCTGCCGTACCGATACACCGTTATGCCCTTGACCTTTTGCCGCCACGCGCGCAGGTAGATGGCTGCGATGTCCTCGGCGGTGGCGTCGGCGGGAAGGTTGATGGTCTTGGACACCGCCGCATCGACGTGCCGCTGTACCGCCGCCTGCATCCGCAGATGCCAGACCGGTTCGATCTCCAGCGCGGTTCCGAACGCGTCTTGAATCTCGGGGGGAATGCGGTCGTTGCCGCGCACGCCGCCACGGCGGGCGATGTCGGTGATGAGTTCGTCGTGGTAGAAACCGCGGTCGCGGGCGAGCCGTTCGAAGCAGGGGTTGACCTCCAGCAGATGCCGGCCCATCACCGCGCGGGTATAGACGACGGCGAACATCGGCTCGATCCCGGCGGTCGTACCGGCCACCAGCGAGATCGTTCCGGTCGGTGCCACCGAGGTGACCTGTGCGTTGCGCCTAGGCGGCGCGGACGCCAACCGGCTCTCGGCGAACGCCGGAAATGCCCCGCGGTCGTCGGCGAGCCGGGTCGAGGCCTCGTGGCCGGCCTTCTGGATGTGGCGCGCGATGCGGCCCGCCAGCCGGACGGCCTGGTCACTGTCGTAGGGAACACCGAGCCTGGCCAGCAGTTCGGCAAGTCCCATCATGCCGAGCCCGATCTTGCGGGTCGCCCGGCTGCCCGCCGCCAGCTCCGGGAACGGATACCCGTTGACGTCGATCACGTCGTCGAGGAAACGGACCGCGACGGTCACGGTGTCGGTGAGCCGCTGCCAGTCGACGCGCCCGCCGGTGAGCATCCGGGCGAGGTTTACCGAGCCCAGATTGCACGATTCGTAGGGCAACAGCGGCACCTCTCCGCAGGGATTCGTCGCCTCGAGTCGGCCCAGCGCCGCCACCGGATTGGCCCGGTTGATGGTGTCCAGGAACAGCAGTCCCGGGTCACCGCCGGCGTGGGCGGCCTCGCAGATGGTGGAGAACAGATCCGCCGCGGCCACCTCGCCGACGACCTTCCCGGTGCGGGGATTGACCAGGCGGTGCCGGCTTCCGGATTCGACTGCGCGCAAGAAGGTGTCGTCCACGCCGACCGAGAGATTGAAGTGGGCGAGAGTGCCCGGATGGCGCGCCTTTTCGGTCACGAAGTCGTAGATGTCGGGGTGCGAGACGTCCAGCACGGCCATGCAGGCGCCTCTGCGGCGGCCACCCATGCGGACGATGTCGGCCGCCGTGTCGAACAGCCGCAGGAACGACAGCGGACCGCTGGCGCAGCCGCGGGTGCTGCCGAGTTCGTCGCCAGCGGGGCGCAGGTGGCTGAAGCTGTAACCGGTGCCGCCGCCGGCCTGGTGGACCTCGGCCGTGTGGGCCAGTGTCTGGAAGATCGATCGCAGTGAATCCTCCAGCGGCAGAACGACACAGCCCGAGAGCAGACCGAGCTCGGTGCCCGAGTTCATCAGAGTCGGGGAGTTCGGCAGGAACTCGAGGTTGCGGAGCAGCGCGGAGAACCGTTCGGCCCACTGCGACGACGAACGCTTGCGGTACCCGTCCTCCGCGCCGGCGACGAACGTCGCCGCCCGGTCCATCATCTCGCCCGTCGATTCGCAGACCCTGCCCTTCTCGTCGCGCAGCAGGTAGCGTTCCCGCAGCACCGTGACCGCCGCCAGGCTGAGCTTGAGATCGTCGCGGACCTGCAGCAGGTCTTTGGCCGCCCGAAGTTCCGCGCGCCGCTGCCGGTAGATGATGTAGGCGCGGGCGACATCGTCGTAGCCGGCGGAGGCCAGCGTTGCCTCGACCGTGTCCTGGATCGTCTCGACGTCGACCGCCGCATCGGCGGCCCGGCCGGACAGGGCCTCGACCACAGCGGCCGTCACGTTCGGCGGCAGGTCGGGTTCGGTGTGGCCGGTCTCGCGCGCCGCCCGGCCGATGGCTGTTTCGATGCGGGCCGGATCGAAGGACACTACCCGGCCGTCGCGGCGGCGGACCTGTGTCGGCCGGCCGGCCAGGCCGGTCCGAGTGCGGGCGCGGACCGCCATGGTGCCGAGGCTACGACGCGATCCCGCTGCCTCCTAGGGTCGTTCGGCCCTGCCGATAGCGGGCGATGGACTCCTGTCCGGGCTCGCTGCCGCGCAGTACCGTCGAACCAGATTCACCGGAGGTTGACATGGCCGGACAGCAACCCTTGCGAGACGACGAGGTCTGGGTCCCCTCACGGGGGGCCGCGGTGGCCGGGCGTCTGACCGTTCCACCGGAACCGCGGGGCATCGTGGTGTTCGCCCACGGCAGTGGCAGCAGCAGGAAGAGTCCCCGCAATCGTTATGTGGCCTACGTGCTGCGGGCCGCAGGCCTCGCCACCTTGCTCTTCGACCTGCTCACGCCGGAGGAAGAGCGCAACCGGGCCAACGTGTTCGACATCGAACTGCTGGCCCGGCGGCTGGTTGACGTGACGCTGTGGCTGCGGTCCGAGGCTGACGCCGCTGGGCTCCAGGTGTGCTATTTCGGTGCGAGCACCGGCGCCGGTGCGGCCCTGCGCGCCGCGGCGGACCCTCAGGTGAGCATCGCCGCGGTGGTCTCCCGAGGGGGCCGGCCCGACCTGGCCGGGACGGCACTGCCCCAGGTGCAAGCCCCGACGCTGCTCATCGTCGGTAGCCGGGACGAAGAGGTGCTCGAGCTGAACCGGCAGGCGGCCGCGGCGATGCGCGCGGAATGCCGGATCGCGGTGGTGCCCGGCGCCACCCATCTCTTCGAGGAGTCCGGCGCGCTGGAGCAGGTCGCGGCCCTGGCGCGGGATTGGTTCCTCGACCACCTGACACCGATTCCCGTGCAGTCTTAGCTAGATTCGAATCAGAAAACCTAGCTCAATGCCTCCTCGCGGTGTCGACGCCGTCAATGTAAGCCCTATCATGCCGCGGCGCCGACAACGGTCCACGTTCGCACAGCCGGCGCCGCTGATCTCGGTGTGGTTGCTGCGGTCGTTGCGCCGCTACAACGTGCGTTCGTTTCTGCGTCTGGACATCGCCGGCGAGCACCAGTTAAGTTCGGTTTGATAACCGGGAGCGCAAATGCGATGCACATTCCCCCGCCAACTAGCGAGAATTCGCGCAACGGTTCGTGTGGTGGTGATTGCCTGGGAGGCCTGGCGTTTCCGGCGCGGTGACGGCACGGCGATCTCGCGCCGCCAACAGGCTCGTTTGCAGACGCTGGTGCGGCATGCTCGAACGGCGTCACCGTACTATCGCCGCCTGTACCGAGACGTTGCACTGGGGCCGGTTTCGCTTGTGTCGCTGCCCGTGGTGTCCAAGCCTGAGCTGATGGCGCACTTCGACGACTGGGTGACCGATCCGGATATCACCATCGCGTCGCTGCGGCGTGACTTCCTGTCCGACGTCTCGCTGCTGGGGGCCCGCTACCTGGGCCGCTACTTCGTCGCGACGACGTCGGGAACGAGCGGAGAGCCGGCCATCCTGATTCACGATGACGCGTACTCGGCGTTGTTCATGTTCGTGGGCCGCCGCGGCGAGTGGCAGTTCATCGTTCGATGGAACTTTCTGTGTGGGGTGCTGCGGCGCGGGCTGCGGGTGGCGGCACTGTTCGTCACCGGCGGGCACGTCGGAGCCTCCGCCGCCTGGGCGTTTGTCCGTCGCCGCAGCACCTTCCTGGCCGACCGCGTGCGCGTGTTCTCGGTGCTGCGGCCGTTGCCGGATCTGGTGCGCGAAATCAACGAGTTTCAGCCCACGATCCTTGAGGGCTACCCCAGCGCGTTGGCGTTACTGGCGAGTGAACAACGTGCCGGCCGGCTCACGATCCAGCCCCTGCTGGCGATCACCACAGGCGAGCAGCTGACGGCCGCGCTTCGCGCCGACATCGAATCGACGTTCGGCTGCCCGGTCGAGAACCGTTACGGTTCAGCTGAATTCCCAGGCTTGTCGACGGAATGCCAGCACGGTCTGTTCCATGTCAACAGCGACTGGTATCTTTTCGAGCCGGTCGACGAGAACTACCAGCCCGTTGCAGCGGGCGCTGTCTCCCACACTGTTTTGCTCACCGACCTGGCCAACCGGGTGCAGCCGCTGATCCGCTATGACCTCGGCGACCGGGTGAAACTGGCCGCCACCCCGTGCGCGTGCGGTAATCGGCTGCCGGCAATCACCGTCGAAGGCCGCGCCAGCGACCTCCTCTCATTCGAGGCACCGGACGAGACGGCGGTCACGGTGCTGCCGCTGGCCCTTGTAGAGGTCATCGAGGAAACCCCCGGTGTGCATCGGTGCCAGGCTATCCGCACCAGCGCGCGATCATTGAGGGTGCGACTGGAGATGTCGTCTGACGCCGACCCGGAGCAGGTGTGGCGTGCGCTCGATGAGCGCTTGCAGGCGTTCTTCGCCAGCCAGGGGACCGCCCCCATCGTGGTGGAACACGCGGCCGAAGCGCCCGGCCCCGACCCGAGAACCGGCAAGTTCCGCCAGGTATGGTCGGCGGGCTCATCGTCACAGGGGCATCCGGCGTAGGCGATCTGCCCGCTCGACGTCAGTGGCGTCGAAGGGGCCGCAGAACTGGTATTCGATATGACTCGGCGCGCTGTTCAGCGCCCACCGCACCACCGCGCCTAGGAAATGCAGCGTTCCGTGAGACAGACCACGTGAAATCGCCGTGAGACAGCGGAGCAAGGCCTCGGGTCAGCACACGCCCACGATGTCGCTAAAGGTGAGAACTTACACGCAGGCGTCCACCAAGCCCTTGCCGTGGCCCGGCCCCACGGTGCGCTGCACCGCCTCGGCTTAGCGTGCCCACCGGCGCCGGGGAGGAGACGATGGTCGCCGTCTTTCCCCGACGCCGCCACCGGCTTCACCACACCCCCCACATGAGGTGAAGCCACTGGGGCCGACCCTGCCGCTGGCGGCGAGGGTTCGCACCTTGGGTTGTTCACTATCCAGCAACGTAGCCCGACGGGCTCGGCCGGCGCATGGATTGTCGATTACTCCACCGTGTCCACCGCGAAAAGAGCCCCGCGAAGCCGGGTACCCCTGCCGACCTGCCAATCTGGATCCGGCATGCTCGTCTGGAGCGGAATGTGCTCGCGAACGGAGGATCGATGGGAACGCGCGCCGATGTGCTGGTCAGCGCCGCCGAGCTGCTGAGCTGGATAGCGGCAGACGAGCCACCGGCGATTCTCGACGTGCGCTGGCAACTGGGCGAGCCCGACGGGCGGCCCGCCTACCTGCGCGGGCACGTTCCCGGCGCGGTGTATGTGTCCCTGGAGGACGAACTCACCGACCACAGTCTTGCCGGGCGCGGGCGACACCCGCTGCCTCCGGGACGCGAACTCGAGGCGGCGGCACGGCGATGGGGTATCCGGCAGGGCCGGTCCGTGGTGGTCTACGACGACTGGAATCGGGCCGGTTCGGCGCGTGCATGGTGGGTGCTGACAGCGGCGGGGGTGGGCGGCGTCCGTATCCTCGACGGCGGCCTGGCCGCATGGTGTTCGGCCGGCGGGCCCCTGCAAACCGGCCCGGTGACCCCCGAGCCGGGAGATGCGGTGGTGTCCCACGAGGATCTGTATGCCGGGGCGCTACCGACGTTGACGGCCCGGCAGGTGCTCGACGGCGGAGCGGATACGCTGATCGATGCGCGCGCACCCGAGCGTTTTCGCGGTGACATCGAGCCGGTTGACCCGGTCGCCGGCCACATACCCGGTGCGCGCAACCTGCCCAGTACCTCGGTGCTCGGCGGCACCGGTACGTTCCTGGACGACGGGGCACTGGCCCGCGCGTTCGCCGAGTGCGGGGTCGGTCCTGACTCCCGGGTCGGCGTGTACTGCGGTTCCGGGATCACCGCGTCGGTCGCGCTGGCCGCGCTGGCCGCGTTGGGCCGCGATGCGGCGTTGTTCCCAGGATCCTGGTCGCAGTGGTGCTCGGATCCGGATCGGCCGGTCGCGCGGGGCGCGGAGTAGCCATGGCCTTCGGCTCTTCCAGGTTCTGGCTGTATGTCCGTGTGCAGCTGATGTGTCTCACCGGTGGGATCGTCGGCCCGATCTTCCTGACGGTGTACTTCGCCGCCCAGCCCGATCCGATGCTGAAGTGGATGTACCACACCGGTCGGGTGATCACCGCCGTCGATGTGCTCGTCGCCATCACGATCACCGACCGCCTCGCTCGGTCGAGACAACCCGCGCGCGAACAGGAGCCCGAATCGACGTGACCGATCCGATCGGCCAGGAAGGCAGACATATGGAAGCGACGGAGTCGCGGTTGGCGCGCTGGGAGGGCCTCGCCGAGTGGCCGCTGGCGGCCATTGCCGCGTTGTTCCTCGTCTTGTACTCGGTGCAGGTGCTGGCCTCTCCGCAGGGCTTCCACGGTCACGTGGTGCAAGTGCTGCTCGCCCTGCTCTACGTGCCGTTCGCGGTCGACTACGTCGTGCGGCTGGTGCTCGCCAAGAACCGGGGGCGCTGGTTCGTGCGCCACCTACTCGACCTGGCTGTCGTCGCGCTGCCGTTCCTGCGGCCACTGCGCATCCTGCGATTGGTCGTACTGGTGGCGGCTGTGCAACGAGCGTTCGGCGATGTGGTCCGCGGGGGTGTCGTCATCTACACCGCCGTCAGCGCGACCCTTCTGGTGTATGCGTCGTCGCTGGCGGTGCTGCAGGCCGAGCGATCCGTGCCCGGTGCCCGCATCACCAGCTTCGGCGATGCGGTGTGGTGGGCGATCACGACGATCACCACGGTCGGCTATGGCGACCTCTACCCGGTCACCGTGATGGGCAGGACGATCGCCGTGCTGCTGATGGTCGGCGGCATCAGCCTGATCGGCACCATCACCGCGACCGTGGCGGCCTGGATCGTGGGGCGGGTCGCCGCCCAGGACGGCGCCCAGCGGGCCGCGACCGTGGCCCACATCGAGGACCTGCAGGCCCACATCAAGCGTCTGACGGAATTGGTCGAGGGACAGGACCGCATCGGGGCTGCGCGGCAGGCAACCTAGCGCTGTTGGTGGGGAATCTGTCCCCTTCGGCCCGTCCCGGCATAGTTGCTGTCGTATAACCGAGGTGTGTCGCCGCAGGGGCGGCGCCGTTACCGGAGAGGTGACCAGGCTGAGTCGCGGACCATTCGACGGGAAGGCTGTCCTCACCGGTGCGGGGAAGTCACAAGTCGGGCGCCGACTGGGACGTACCGGTCTGGAACTCACGATCGAAGCGGTGCTGCGCGCGATCGCCGATGCCGGATTGGCGATCGACGACGTCGACGGCATCGCCAGCTACCCGGGGGCGGTAGCCGGGGCCCCCGGGTTCTCCGGCGCAAGTGTCACCGAGGTCCGCACCGCACTGGGACTTCGCAGTCGCTGGTACCTGTCGTCGGTGGAGACCGCCGGCCAGATCGGTCCGGTGATCGAGGCGTGCATGGCGGTGACCCTCGGCTTGGCCAACCACGTGGTGGTGTACCGGTCGGTGTGGGAATCGACGGCCGCGCAGCAGGCCGGTGGGGGCCACGCATCGGTGCTCTTCAGCGGCGGCAGGCTGCCTCCGCAGATGGAGTGGACGGCGCCGTTCGGTGCGCTGTCGGCGGCCAACTGGCTGGCGATGCCGGCGCAGCGCTACATGAACGACTTCGGGCTGACCCGTCAACAACTCAGCTGGATTGCGTTGACCGCGCGCCGAAACGCGGGATTGAATCCCGACGCGGTCTATCGCGATCCGCTGACGATGGACGATTATCTGTCTGCGCGCATGATCTCGGAGCCGCTGTGCCTTTACGACTGCGACGTGCCGTGCGACGGTGCGACCGCGGTGGTGGTGTCGCGCCGGGATGCCGCCGGCGGCCTGCCCCGTCACCCGTTGACGGTGGAGGCGGTCGGCCCCGGCATGTTCGAACGGCCGACGTGGGATCAGCGTTTCGACCTCACGACCATGGCGGCCCACGACTCGGCCGCCACGCTGTGGCAGGCCACGACCCTGAGGCCTGCTGACGTCGACATGGCCCAGTTGTATGACGGATTCAGCTTTCTGACCGTGATGTGGTTGGAAGCCTTGGGATTTTGCGATCACGGTCGTGTCGGCGACTTCATCGATGGCGGCGAGCGGATAGCGCTGGACGGGGAATTGCCGCTGAACACCGGCGGCGGTCAGCTGTCGGGTGGCCGTTTGCACGGCCTGGGGTTCCTGCACGAAGCCTGTGTGCAGTTGTGGGGCGAGGGCGGTGATCGGCAGGTGGCACGGATCCCCGAGTTGGTGGCCGTCGGTGTCGGCGGTGGACCGGTGGCGGGCTCGATGTTGGTCAGCAGCAGATGACCGAGGCGAATTACCGGCGGCCTGCGCTGCGGCTGGCGCCGAGTCCGACACCCGACTCGAAGCCGTTCTGGACGGGCGGGCGCGGCGGCGATCTGCTGATCTATCGCTGTCACGCCTGCGGCCACTTCTTCCATCCGCCCGGACCGGCGTGCTGGCGGTGCCGCAGCACTGACGTGGGGCCGGAGAAGGTGTCCGGGCGGGCGACCGTGGCCGCCTTCACCGTCGATCGCCAGCCCTGGATCCCCGGGTTCGATCCGCCCTACATCGTGGCGATCGTCGAAATCGTCGAAGAACCCGACGTCCGGCTGATCACCAATGTGGTCGACATCGTGCCGGAGCAGATGTGCGTCGGGCTGGAGGTGGAGGTCTTCTTCGAAGACTGGACCGCGCCCTCTGGTGGGGAGGACAGCCGGGTGTGGATACCGCTGTTTCGGCCGACGCCCTGACCCGGCGAATTGGGGTGTTGAGAGGGCGGACTACGGTCGGGGTGGCGGTTCGGTCGTTCAGTCGCGAACCCACACCGAGATGTACCCCATGGGGATACCGGTGCAGGCGGCGATGCACTCGCGGGCAGCCAGTTCGACGGCGGCACGCGTGTCGGCCTCTGCCACTTCATTGATTTCCGGGATCCGGATGACCCAGCGGCCGCCCTCGTGGCGGAGCTCGATCTCAAAGCACTGGCCGGCTATCGGGGGCAGTACCCGGTTGGCGCGCACACCTCGTTGCGAACGGGGGGAGAAGCCGCAGGTCATGTAGTGTGTGCGCATCTTCTGCTTTCCGATACGGATTTGGGCCGCAGGAAAAGATACGCCTTGCCGGCCAGAACTCCAAATCCCGTCCGAAGCTAAGCCGACCTAGGTATCTGTCCCGTGACGCGCTTTCGTCACCGTGACGAAATGTGAACGCGCGGAGGGGGAGAGCGGGGCCATGATGGCGGCGCCGGGCTTCGTCGAGCGTTCGTGCACAGCGGCTGTGAGCCGCGCGGCAGGCAACGGGGAGCTATTCGCTGCCGACGCCGTGGTGGACGTGGAAGAGGTTGTCGGGGTCAACTTTCCGCTTGATCTCCAGTAGCCGGGCGTAGTTCGTGCCCCAGAAGGCATGCTGCCAGTCGGGTTCGAAGTAGTCGGCTTCGTTGGAGTAGGTGCCCGCCCCGGGTGTGGCGTCGCGAATGATGGTGATCGCCTTACTGATCGAATCGGCGGCCTCGCGTCCAGCTTCGAGATCGGGTTCGTGGCCGGCGATCCCCGGGTAGGCGGCGACCTGCGCCGAGCCGATGATGACCTGGGCGGCGGCATCGAGACAGGTCGGGTTGATGCTGGTGTTTCGTTCCCGGGCCGCGACCTCATCCGAGATGCCCGCCAAGCCCTTGTTGATGTGGATGCTGACCTTGGTGAGGCGCGATGCGGCGAACAGGGTTTCGACGAGATCGCCGGGGGTGTCGACGAACATCTTGAGCGGGATCCAGCGGGACACATACGTGTTGAGGAACTGCGATATCTCGGCTTGGTTGCTCGCCCACCAGAATTGGCCGGGCGGCTGATCGGGGCGCGGGTCGACAGTGATCATCTTGGGGTTCACCCGCTCCCAGTACTGGGCGTTCCACAGGTCGCGGAACGGGTGGCCTTCGAAGCTGAGGTCGACGGTTGCGACCTCGTCGGCTTCCAACGCCGAGGTGAAGGAATGCCAGACCGCCCGCGCCTGCTCGGTGGACAGGTCCAGCCACACCAGGGAGAACTCGAGTGAATTGTCCGGCTTGACGGTGACCTGCTCGCCCCAGGATTTGTTGTTGAGTGCGCCGGGGTAGAACCGGACGAAGCGGGTCAGCAGCTCCCGGAACGTGTCGTCGTCAGACGCCTTGATGATGCCGCTGACCAGCCCGACGGTCTGCGGTATCGGGTGCGCGAGGTAGGTGATGCGGCTGACGACGCCGAACGTGCCCCCGCCGCCGCCGCGCAGAGCCCAGAACAGGTCGCTGTCTTGCGCTTCGTTGACGGTGCGCACCCGGCCATCGGCCGTCACCACCTCGATCTCCAGAACGCCCCCGGCGCCACTTCCGTAGCGCTTCGAGAAGCTGCCGAAGCCGCCGCCCAGGGTGAACCCACCGCACCCGCCGACCGACGTGCAGCCGCCGCCCTGGACGTAGACGTCGTTCTCCGTGGCCGCTTGGTAGACCTCCAGCCACCGTGCGCCGGCGGCGACGCTGATCGCCGGCACGGGCGAGGTTGCGGCAGTCGCGCCGGAGATGCGGAAGTCCGGGTGGAAGGTGACCTCCCGCATCCGGTGTGTCCAGACCAGTAGCGAATCGGCGGCGTTGGATCGGCCGAGGTAGTCGTGGCCAGTGCCCTTGACGACCAGCCGCACTCGCTTGTCGCGTGCGAAGTTCACCGCTGCGGCGATGTCCGCGGCACTCTCCGCGGCGACCGCGTAGGGACTGACCTGGTTCTCCCACGCGTCGAGCCAGCCGTTGGTCTGCAGCGCACCGGGTTGGTCCTCGTTCCAGAAGGGGTTGCGGAGGTTCGCCAGCACCGTCGAGCAGGAATCGCTCGTGGCGTCGGCCTTGCAGGGCGCCAGCGGTGATTCGACCTCGATGAGCCGGTCGCCGACCTGGGTGCGCAGTTCCGCCCACTCCTTTTCGGACGGCAATCCGCTCGCCTGGGTCGTGGTCGTCGGGGTCGTCGTCTGCTGTCCGCCATCCGACGAGGAGCACGCGGATCCCAGGACCGCGAACGCCGACGCGGCCGACACTCCGCCGAGGAAGCTGCGCCGCGAGATTGATGAATGCTCTCGGTCGTCTGCCATATTCGGGTAGCCTACGTCAGTCGAGGATCATCCTCGGCCTGAATAGCCAGATATATCCTCTGGCAATCGATTTCGATCATCTATCTGGGCCGATCACTGAAAGGCCCATCCCCCCAGGTGAATTCGACACAGGGATGATTCCGGCCATTTCTCCGCGGCGCTAGGGAATCACTGGAATGGCACTCGGTAGAGGGATGGGCGGAACAGCGGAGGGAAGCGGAACCGGAGGCACCTCGGCGGGTAGTTGCACGGGCGGGATGTCGTTTGGCAACTGCACGGGCGGGATGTCGTTGGGTAACTGCACGCTGGGGATGTCGCTCGGCAACGGTATTGGTGGGATGTCGCTGGGCAGTGGGACCGGCGGAATGTTCGACGGTATCGGCAGGATCGGTACCGGATTTTCCGGTGCTGCCAGACGGGTAGGCCCACCGGTGCCCGAGATCGTCGTCCCCAGGGCGGCGAGCGCAATGGTCAGCATCGCGATCCATCGGCCGGCAAGGGGAGCTGACGGCGAAACCTCCCCGGGCCGCGTTGCGCGTGTGGGTTCGGTGTTCATCGGACCAACTCCCTGCTGGGTGTCTGTAACGCTACCAGCGGGCGGCGGCGTGCCCGAGCGGCCGGCGGAGGCTTGCGCGAGCGGAAGTCGCATCGCTCATTGAATGAGTCGTGTCGGCGAGACATTGTGTCATCACGGATATATATGCGAATATGTGCATGTGATGGGTGTTGGCATGCCGGCCAGCGTGGTCGCGGGCTAGTGAGGGGAGCGCGGGGATGGGCATGATGCAGGTGGGCGTCTTCGACGAAATTCTCGATTCCCGAATCTCGCCAACCGCCCTGGTGCGAGCGAAATATCTGACCGCCGCATGCGCCGGCGCGAGCTCGTTCTGGGTGGGCGATCAAGTGAATCTGTTTATGCCGCGCTCCATCGCGACCCCGCAATACATGGGCGCTGCACGGTTGGTGCCACGCATCAACGCCGTCCATGAACCGTGGACGATGCTGGGATACCTCGCGGCGCGACACCCGTTTGGACGACTGCAGTTGGGGATCGGCGTGACCGATGCCGCCCGGCGCAATCCCGCCGTGACAGCGCAGGCTGCAGCGACGCTGAACCTTCTCACCCGCGGGCGCGCGATTCTGGGCATCGGTACCGGGGAGCGCGCCAACAACGAACCCTATGGCGTGAACTGGTCGCAACCCGTCAGCCGCTTCGAGGAAGCGATCGCCACCATCAGGGCGCTGTGGGATTCCGGTGGCCGCCTGGTGAACCGCGACTCACCGCATTTTCCACTGAAAGACGCCGTGTTTGACCTGCCGCCTTATCGAGGGTGCTGGCCGCAGCTGTGGATCGCCGCGCACGGCCCGCGGATGCTGAACATCACCGGGCGCTACGCCGACGCGTGGTTTCCCGCCGCGATAGCGCGCCCGATCGACTACGCGAACCGCCTCGAAACCGTGCGGGCCGCAGCCTCGGACGCCGGCCGCGACCCGACCGCCATCACCCCCGCGCTGATGACTTTCGCCGTTGTCGGGCACCACCGTGATGACGTGGAGGAGGCACTCGATGCCGACACCGTCAAGTTCACCGCTCTCTACGCGTCTGCCGAAACCTGGTCCCGTCACGGAGCGCAGCACCCCCTCGCGATCGGTTCCTCGAGCGGCGGGCAAGACATCATTCCGCAGACCATCGATGAACGTGCGGCACGGGATTTCGCCGCGCAGGTCCCGGCCTCGTTGATCAAAGAGGTCGTCCTCAACGGGATACCGGAGGAAGTGATCGACCGGGCCGCTGAACTCCGCGACCACGGGCTGCGTCATCTCGTCGTCGGCAACGTCAGCACGCTCCAGTCGGACCTGCGCAAGGCTTTGGCTTCAACCTGGCCGTTCGCCAAGGCCCTCAGGGGGATGAGAAAGCTGTAGAGCTCCGCATCGACCCGGACACTATTGCGGGTGGGCGGTCACCCATATTATCCTGGTCGTGTGCCTAGGATCTCTGCGACCGCGCGTGAGCTGACCCGGACGCGCCTGCTGGAGTCGGCGGCGGCGGCCTTCGCGCGGGACGGATTGGCGGGGGCGAACATCAATGCCATCTCGCTGGATGCGGGATTGGCGAAGGGCACGGTGTACAACTACTTCCCGTCGAAAGAGGCGCTGTTCGCGGCGGTGGTGCAGCAGGCGTGCCGGCGAACCGCGGCTGAATCCGACGATCCCGGCCCGGGAGCATCGACGCGCGAGCGGCTGCGCGCGCTGGTGCGCGCGGATGTGGCGTGGGCGGCCGAGCACGAGTCGTTCGCGCGGGTGTTGGTTCGCGAGGTGTTCAGCGGAGAGCCCGAGCTGTACGCGCGGGTGGTCGAGGCCGCAGCACCGTATGTCGGTCGCGTGGTGGAGGTGTTGCGGGACGGGGTCGACCGCGGCGAGGTGAGTTCGGAGCGCCCCGTCGAGCAGCTTGCGCTGGTGTTCACCGGGATGGGTTTGCTTGCGCTGGCACAGCATTGGGGTTCGGGCAATGCGTGGCCCACTCTGGATGAGATTCCCGACCTGGTGGTGGACGTATTCGTCAACGGCCTGCGTTCACCCGAGGCCGAGATGGGGCGCCCCGGCCCGCCACGGACCCGGCGAGCGCCGAGCAGGAGGACTTCGACATGACGGATGAACCGCTGGTCGTGCTGGACCGAGTGGGCAAGACATATCGCAGCGGTCCGCGTGAACAGGTTGTGCTGGACGGTGTCTCGCTGAACATCCGGCGAGGGGAGCTGGTGGCGGTCACCGGCCCCTCTGGGTGCGGCAAGACGACCCTGTTGAACATCGTCGGTGCGCTCGACGCTGCCGATGACGGCACGGTGCGCTCGTGTGGTGTGGACCTAACGCGGGCCGATCGCCGGCAGCTGACCGAGTATCGGGCGCGCTCGATCGGCTTTGTGTTCCAGTTCTACAACCTGTTGCCCACTCTGACCGCGGTGGAGAACGTCAAGGCCGGTCTCACGGTCGCCGGGTTCGGACGGCGCGAGGCCGATGAGCGTGCCCACCGCATGCTGGCGAGCGTGGGCCTCGCCGACGCCGCAGGCAAGTTCCCGACTCAGCTGTCAGGGGGCGAGCAGCAGCGAGTCGCGATAGCCCGTGGCCTGGCCAAGGATCCGGCCCTCGTGCTCGCCGACGAGCCCACGGGCAACCTCGATGAGGATTCCGGGGCACGGGTGATGGGGCTGCTGCGCAAGCTCAACGACGACACCGGGGTCACCGTCGTGCTGGTGACCCACAACCCCACGGTGAGCGCCGTAGCCGACCGGACCGTCCGCCTCGAACACGGCCGCATCCTGGCGGCCGCGCAGCCATGATCCTGCTGCGCAAGGCGGTACGCGACGTCGCCGCGATGGGAATCCGGGCATTTCTGCTGGTCCTGGTGATCGGCGTCGGGGTCGGCACGGCCGGTGGGATCGCCCTCGCGCTGCGCGACGTGCAGGCCAGCCGGGACGCCTTTTACCGTGATCAGGCGCTGGCCGATCTGGACGTCCGGCTCAGCCGGCCCGTGCCCGCGGAGGTTCTCACCGCCCGGGCGCGCGCGGCATCAGCGACCCTGGCCGAGACCCGGCTCATCGTCGACGGGTTCGTTTCGCGTGGCGGCGACCGGACCGCGGCCGAGGTGGTCGGCATGGACCCACAGGCGCGCCTGGACCGTCTGGCCGTCATCGACGGGCACGGGCTGGACCCGGCCGATTCGCTCGGCGCAGTCGTGGAGGCCGAGTTCGCGCAGCACGCCGGCGTGCATCTCGGCGACACACTCGAGCTCGCCCTGGCGGGTCGGCAGATCGCGGTGCGGGTGCGTGGGTTTGCGCGCTCACCTGAGTACCTGCTCGCCACGGCGAGCCCCGAATACCTGATCCCGCAACCGGGCTCACTGGCGGTGGTCTTCGTGCCCAGGACCGGACTCAGCGCCGCGCTGAGCGCCGGCGGTCAGGTCAACGACCTCGCCGTGGACCTGCCCGACGCCGTCTCGCCGAGCACCGCGCAGGCGCTGGCCGCCGGGCTTCCCGTCGCCCGGCTCACGCCCCGCGATCAGCAGTACAGCCTGCGGTTCACCAATGCCGACCTGCGCAGCTTCGGGCTGTTCGTTCCCGTCGTCGGCGGCGTGTTCGCCGTGGTCGGCTTCTTGCTCATCGGGCTGAGCCTGCGCCGCATCGTGCACGCACAGCGCCGCGAACTGGGCACCCTGTTGGCCATCGGCTACCGGCGCTCCACGGTGTTGACCACCGCACTGCTGCCCGCGGCGGTGCTGGCCGTGCCGGGGGCCGTTGTTGCGATCGCGGCGACCATCGGCGTTGCCCGCGTCGTCGCCCACACCTACACCGTGGCGGTGGGATTTCCCACCACGGTGGCCACCTACAACGCCGTTCTGTTCGGCCAAGTCGCCGCGGTGGCGATCGGGGTGACTCTCGCGGCGGCCATGCTGCCGGCATGGTTGCTGCTGCGGTTGGCTCCCGCTCAGGCCATGCGCGGCGATCCCGCCGTTCGGTTCGCCCTGCCGCGCTGGCTGCGCGGCGCGACCGGCGTCGCCGGACCAGACGTCGGTTACGCCACGAGGTCGTTGACCCGCCGGCCGATGCTCACCGCGGCGACCGTGGTGAGTCTCGCAGGGGCCATCGGGCTCGGCGCGTCGTTGAACGTCCTGATCGGCTCCACCACCCGCACGCTCGACCAGACGTTCGCCGGCCAGGCATGGACCGCGACCGTCGACCTCGCCCACCCGATGGCCGCCGGCGCGGCGACGACGATGGCGCGCGAGGCCGGTGCCACGGCTGTCGAACCCGTGGTGAGCGGAGCCGCCTTCTTGCGATCGCATGACCGCAGTGCCGATGCCGTCGTGGTCGGCCTGCCTCCTTCGCCGAACCTGCAGCGGCCACACTTGACCTCCGGAGCGTCGGCCGGCCCCGGCCAGGTCGTGATCAGCGAACAGACCGCCTCCTCGCTACGGCTACGTCCGGGCCAGCCGCTCAGTGTCACCACCACGATGGGATCGCGGCAAATGACCGTCGCCGGCATCGCCCGCACGGTAGCGGCCGGCCAGGTCTACCTGACCTACACCGACGCCGCTGCGCTCCTCGGGATGGCCGGCCAGACCAACTCCCTCTACGTGGCGGCGCCACCGGTCGCGATGCGTACGTTGAGCACCTCTGCGGCCGTCACCCGGGTCACCTCCTTGGCCACCGCACGATTCGGCCTGCATGAAATGGTGCGTGAACTCACCACACTCATCAACGTGCTGCTCGCGATCAGCCTCGTCGTCGGTGCGCTGTTCCTGGTCTCCAGCCTTGCGCTATCGCTTCTCGATCGGCAGGGCGAGTTCGCCACGTTGCGTGCGCTCGGCTACGGCCGGGCACGTATCGTGGCGATCCTCCTCACCGAATCCCTCGAGCAGGCCCTGCCCGCGGCCGCACTGGCCATCCCCGCCGGCCTGCTGCTCGCCTGGCCGCTGGCAGCCAGAATCGGCCAGGCCTGGTTCCGCATCGGCGTGCACCCTGAACCGTCGAACTTCAGCGTGGTCATCGCATCGGCACTCGCCCTGGCCGTCGTGGCCGCGTTCTATGCCACCCGACAGGTGCTGCGGCTCAACATTGCGGCCACCGTCCGGGCTAGGCTCACGGGCTAGCACTGCTGTCGCGTAGTGCTCGCCCATTGAGCGATCGGCCAACCCCATGTAGTGACCAAAGATGTTGGGAGGTTAGGCGCGCGGGTGGCGGGTGGTTGGCCGCCGAGTGCGGTGTGGCCGCAGGGGTGCCTCCATAGCTGCGCAAGTGCTTGGGCAACTCTTTGCAGATAGGCGTAAGCCGTTGTGGCACAGGAGTTCTACCGCTGGGAGGAAGTCGGGGTATAACCGTCACTTGTCACGAATTGGGGGGTTGGGTCCAGTAGGCAACAACGTCACGGCGACAAATATGCTGTGTCCGGGTCTTGGTCCTCGGGGCATCCCAGGACCGTTGCGTCACGGTGACGAATTGGCGCAGCCGTGGGCCCCGAGCAAGGGCGGGGGGGCGATTCGGTCACGCTTCGCGGCGACCCTGGGGCCGGAAACTTTCAGGTTCTTCGGGTCGCTGCGCGCGGTCGGCCCAGAAAGAAACCTTGGCCAAAGTTGATTCCGAGAGAACGCAGGGTGTGTAGTTGTGCACCGAGCAAGTCTCAGCGGGGCGGACGCGAAGACAACTCTGGTGCAGATTCCAGTGAGGAGAATGATCGGCCGGCGCAGAAAGAGTGAGAACAGCGAAGATACGTTGAGAAAGGACAAGCCAATCGCCATGCGGTGCGAGCAGTTTCACTAGATGCAAACTCGCGATCGTTTTGTGCCGATAAGCCACATTATGTCAAGTAAACCACGCCGTTTCCCGTTGCTGCCCAGCAAGTTTGAAAATCTTCCTCCTCCACTGGTGGTCTGTTTCGCGTGGCTGTGTGTCACAGATCGAGGACAAACCGCAGTGCTTGGTCAATGACTTGCATCTGTTCTGGGCTAATCATTCCCTGGCGAGATGACAGTCGTTCGACGGAGACCACTCGCAGTTGGTCGCAGCGTGCGTATGAGGTGTGGTCGAGCCCACTGCTCGCGGGCTCAAGTTCGATGTGGCTTCGCAGGCCGTAGCCAGCGGTCGTGATCGGGACGACGATCACGAGACCGCCCGGTCCGTTGTTGAGAATGTCGACCGACGCCGCCACCGCCGGGCGGCGAAAGGCTGGCTCGCGTCCGACTGGCTGGCCGAGATCGACGTAGTAGACCTCCCCTCGCCAGATCAAGCCAGTGCGTCCCACTCGTGACGCTCGGCCATGTATTGCTCCCATAGTCCGGGGTCGTTGCGCAGGCGCTGGTAATCGCCGTTGAGCCCCCGCAAGAACTCCTGCCTTTCCAAGGCGTCGATGGCTGCGTGCACGACGTCAACGACGGCGGTTTGACGAGCCTTGGCTAGAGATTGCAACCGCTCAGAATCGGGGCGGCGGACTCGGACAGTTGTGGTTTCTGCTGCCATAGAGCCAGTGTAGACGAATTGTAGACACCGGGTATGGCGGATCGTCCCATGGGTTCAGCAAACGAACGTCGGGCAAACTTCGAGTGCTACCGGTCCCTTGCCCTCCTGCCTCGCGCAGCACGTCGGGATGAGCGGTGGTGAGTCGTTCGGCGAGCACGGCGGGCAGGTCGATATTGTGGGCGGTGGTCATCGCGTCGATTCCTTTGCTCGAGTGACTTTGGTCGGTCTCTCGAAGAATCACGCGATGACCTTCAATCATTCGGCTACGACACGCCGGTACCACCGATCAGGTCCGACTCCTCGTACACCACGTTGGTGGACGCAACCTTACCGAACTCGTGGCATCAAAGAGGTCATCCTGAACGAGCACTGCCGGATACGGCTTCGCCGCGTAGACGCCTCCCGCTAGAGTCCAGATCTCCCCTCGGTTCACTCCTCGTCCCACGGTGTCGAGATCACCTCAACCAATAAGCAGACCTGGCGGGCCAGCAAACAGACGTCTCACCTACGGCTTTCGCTCGACGGATCCGCCTGACCTACCTGAACATCACAATCAGCCCGGTCCCCTGCGACTGTTTCGTCGTCGGTGCACCGCTTCGACCAGGGAGGAATACGGCGGAATCGAATACGGCGGTTACCAGTAGTCGCCATGTTCATCTGATGAGGCTCACGCTTGGGCGGACACGCCGCGTTTTGCGGCTTCCGCGGCGAGAGCCTTGTCGAAGGTTTCAAGGCTTGCCTGATGCCGAATCGCGACATCGAGGACGCAACAGTCCGGCAACTTCAGCCCGCTACGGGCGCGCAGCTCGGCGAGGCGGAGCGGTTCTTCATGGTCGTGTGGCGCGACAGTTATGCCCGCCGCGCGAAGGTCGTCTCGCATCGACGCGCCCTGTCCTATCCGAACGCCGCCGACCAGCACCTCCGCCATAGTGATCGTGTGCGCAAGCATCTCCCCAGGCGTGCCGGCTAGGAGTATTTCGGTGGCCCTTTGATGGTGCGGATCGGCAGGGTTCAAATGCGCAATGAGAACGCTCGCGTCCAGTGCGATCACGCGGGCCAGTCCGCTCTCAGGTCGGTGAGATAGTCCGGACTGAATGCCTCAGCGTACCGGCCTGCGCTGGCTAACACCGCGGCCCGGTGAGCCAGGCTCTCGGCGTGCTCATCATTCTCCAGAAGGTCGGCTCCCGCCTCGACCAACCGCACAAGCAGCTTCGAGCGCGGCTCCCCGGGCCAGCGTTTGGCGGCTCGGTCCAAGGCGCGGGCAACCTCCGGCGTTTCTGTTACTTGATAGCGGGGACGCGTTGTTGGCACAGTCGCAAGTGTACCACTGTGAACAAGGTGGTACACCTGTGCGCTTTTCTGTGGCGGCGAGTGCTTCCGCAGATGGGTGGCTGCAGGAATATGCAGCGATCGAATATGCAGGGCTACCAGTAGTACGCCGTTTTTATCTAATGAATCATCCCAGCTACGCCCCTGCTGCTCGCGGATCCGTTCGCCGCTGCATCCCATAGCGATTGCCTTGCAATGCTTTTGAGTCATAGCGGAATTTGTGCTCTCGTCTGTGCGTACCGTCAGGACCGGCGGAGCGGATCCCGGCCGTTCCAGGCGACGAGGCGGTCGATGGCGGGGGCGTCGTCGGGGATCGGGACGGCCTCGGCGAACGGGACGGCGACCTCGTCGAGGCCCATCGCGGCCGAGATCTCCTCGTAGAGAGCTCGGCGGTTCTCGGCCGGGAGGATCTGGCGCGCCGCGAGCGCCGCGGCGACGACCGTCTCGTCCCAGTCGGGCTGCTGACCGGTGGCCGTCGCAAGGTCCCACGTGTGGACGGTCAGCTCGGAGAAGTAGGACGCCAGCACCTCGGCGCCGCTGCCCTCGATCCACGGCAGTGCCATGGGTCGTTCGAGCACGGCGTCGTCGCTCCAGGCATCCGCGGCTCGTCTCCCTGACTCCCTCCACGCGTCGGGCCAGCGATCGTCGGGGACAGGGGTCTCGGTGACTGCGAAGGGATCTTCGCCGTTGCCGAGCGCAGCAACTCGGTCCAGCACGCCGATGAGGTGGGCGAGCAGTGCTCGCACGTTCATGTCTGTC
>Ga0210086_1000050_pt1 | contig 80244 bp, 78 predicted proteins | sample China_Galinas_PW_3_FD_184867 | JGI IMG/M metagenome (GOLD analysis project Ga0210086, IMG submission 184867) | Wetland microbial communities from San Francisco Bay, California, USA, that impact long-term carbon sequestration - China_Galinas_PWB_D2... | ecosystem: Environmental > Aquatic > Marine...
AGGATCCTCGCCCAAGGCTGGACACGAATCCTGTGGCGCTGCTGGCACGACCACACGCCCTACAACCCCGAACTACACGGCCGGCTCAGCACCCTCAAAATAGAGGCAGCTTGACATAGGGCTCTCAGTCCGGTAGCGGCACGACCGCCAACTCGTGCGGACGGCTGTTGACGGACAACGCGCCATCGGCGGTGACGATCACGATGTCCTCGATGCGCGCGCCCCAACGACCGGGGAAGTAGATTCCCGGCTCCACGCTGAACGCCATGCCCTCGGCCAGCGGCAGATCGTTTCCGGCGACGATATAGGGCTCTTCGTGCACTGACAGGCCGATCCCGTGCCCGGTGCGGTGTACGAAGTACTCGGCCAGCCCGGCCTCGGCCAACACGTCGCGGGCCGCGGCGTCGACCTGCTCAGCGGTCACACCCGGGCGCACCACGGCAACTGCGGCAGCCTGCGCCCGCTGCAGCACCGCGTACTGCTCGGCGATCTCCGGGCTTGGCTCGCCCAGGCTGTAGGTGCGGGTCGAGTCCGAGTTGTATCCCGGCTCGTATGGTCCGCCGATGTCGACGACGACGATGTCGCCGGCCTGCAGTTCACGATCCGAACACTCGTGATGCGGATCTGCGCCGTGCGGGCCGGAGCCGACAATGATGAAGGCGACCTCTGAATGCCCCTCGGCAACGATCGCCTCGGCGATATCGGCGGCCACGTCGGCCTCCGTGCGTCCGGGAGCGAGGAACTGTGGCACCCGCGCGTGCACGCGGTCGATCGCCGCGCCGGCCTCGCGCAGCGCGTCGATCTCGGCGGGGTCCTTGACCATCCGCAACGACCGCAACACGTCGGTGGCCAGCACCGGCACCACGCCGAGTACGCCGGCAAGCGGAAGCAGGTGCAGGGCCGGCATCGAGTCGGTGACCGCGGTGGCGACGGGTCCACCGGCCAGGGCCGCGGCCACCAGCTGATACGGGTCCTCGCCGTCGACCCAGTCCCGCACGGTCAGCCCGAGGTCGACCACTGCCGACTCCTTCAGCGACGCCAGCTCCAGCCGTGGCACCACCACCGTCGCGGGCCCGTCCACCGGTACGACCAGCGCGGTCAGCCGTTCGAAGGTCTGCGCCCGCGAACCGATGAGATATCGCAGGTCATAGCCCGGCGTGATGACCAGGCCCGCCAGCCCGGCTTCGGCTGTCGCCGCGGCGGCGGCGGCGAGCCGATGGGCGTACACATCGCTGCTGAAACGGCTGGCCGTCATGCCAGCCAGGCTAGCTCCCGGCATACGATGACGCGATGCTGCGCGATATCCGTGAGCTCGTCGACGATCCCGCGGCCTACGCCGCCGAACTCAACCGCCGCTGGGGTGGCCTGCTCAGCTACCGGTACCTCGGCCGGAGCTATTCGTCCATGGACCTCGGCCCCGTCGACGACACCGTGGCCGTTCGCCACGACATGCGCAACCCGACGGGTGGACTGTTCCTGGCTGTGCTGGGCATCGTCTCGCCCGACAGCGGATTGGTATCCGACCTCGAAGCGGTGCCCAACCCGGTGATCCACTCGATCCAGGTGGTCGATCCCGGTCGCGACGTCCGCCGTATCGAGATCCACTCCGAGGACCTCAAACGGGGCAGGCAGATGGCCTACAGTCGCTCGCGAATCGTCGACGCCGACAATCCCGCGCGGGTGCTCGCGCTCAACGAGGGCCAGGGCGTCAGCATCGGCGCACCGCCGGAAGGCTTGCAGAAGATGCCGCTGCACCCCATCGAGGTCGTCGACTCTCCCGACTTGCCGCCGTTGTGGCAGGTGTTCGGTGCCCGGCGTCGTCCCGAAGGCTGCTGGGCCCTGCCGGAATTGACCGTCGAAGTGGCTTCGCCGGATGCGGCGCTGCACGTCGGGCCGCAGTTCGTCGTCCTCGAGACCGCCGCGCTGGACGCGGCCGCCTCGACGGTCGGCACCGACCGGCTCCAGGGCGTCTGCTCGCATGTCATGTTCCTGGCGCGAGGCAAGACCGGGCCGTTCCGGGCGGAGGCCGAGGCGTTCACCGGCCCGGACGGAACGGTCGCCGCGCGCACGGTGCTGCACGACGAGGGCGCCGGCGACAAGCCGATCACCACCGGCTCGTACCTGTTCACGGTCGCGGACTAACCGATGTCCGCACCGGTGTTGCTGCTCGACGGCGCCAGCATGTGGTTCCGCTCCTTCTTCGGTGTGCCGTCCTCGATCACCGCACCCGACGGCCGGCCGGTCAACGCCGTGCGCGGCTTCCTCGACAGCGTGGCCACGCTGATCACCCGGGAGCGACCGTCACGGCTGGTGGTCTGCCTCGACCTGGACTGGCGGCCGCAGTTCCGGGTCGATGCGATCCCGTCCTACAAAGCGCACCGGGTCGCCGCCGAGAGGGACGGGGAAAACCCGGACGGGGAACCGGACTTGGAGGAAGTCCCCGACGAGCTGAGCCCGCAAGTCGGCATGATCATGGAACTGCTCGACGCATTCGGCATCGCCACCGCGGGTGCCCTCGGCTACGAGGCCGACGACGTGTTGGGCACACTGGCAGCAGCCGAACGCCGCGACCGGGTCATCGTCGTCAGCGGCGACCGGGACCTGCTGCAGTTGGTGGCCGACGAACCCGTCGCGGTGCGGGTGCTCTACCTGGGCCGCGGGCTGTCGAACGCGACGATGTTCGGGCCGGCCGAAGTGGCAGAACGCTACGGCGTGCCTGCACACCGGGCCGGACCGGCGTACGCCGAACTCGCTCTGCTACGCGGCGATCCGTCGGACGGGCTGCCCGGAGTTCCCGGCGTCGGCGAGAAAACAGCCTCGACGATGCTGGGCCAGTATCGGTCGCTGGAGGGCATCCTGGCCGCCGCCCATGACCCGAAGTCCAAGCTGCCCAAAGCATTTCGCACCAAGATACTGAGCGCGACCGACTACATCGAGGCCGCGGGCCCCGTTGTCCGGATAGCCCACGATGCGCCGGTGCAACTCTCCACCCCCAACGACACGCTGCCGCTGGTGGCTGCCGACCCGGCGCGCGTGGCCGAAATGGCCACCACCTACGGAGTGGGTTCTTCGATCGGTCGCCTGCAGAAGGCGCTTGACGCGCTGTCCAACGAAGGCCGATGACGCCGCCGAGCGGCTACTTCGGCCCGATGACGCCGCCGAGCGGCTACTTGGGCCGGCCCACCTCGTAGGTGCCCTTGTTGTCCTGGAACGTCACCGTCACCTGGCGCTTGGTCCCGTCGACGCTGACCTCACAGGTGAAGGTGTCACCCTTCTTGACCGTCGGGCTCTGGCCGTTGTTGCACTTGACGTCCTGCACGTTCTTGGCGCCGTAGCCGTTGGTCTCGTCGGTGAGGATCTGCTGCACACCTTGCTGGGCCTTGCCGACATCCAGCTTGGTCGTGACGAAGAAGCCGGGCTTCCAGAAACCCAACACCAGCACCACCACCACGACGACCGCGGCGAGCACTCCGACGACCGCGCCGATCACCGTCATCGACTGCTTCGAGGCCTCCTCGGCGCCGGGCTGGGCATACGGGTTGTACTGGCCGGGCTGCCCGGGCTGAGGGTACTGGCCGGGCTGCGGGTACTGGCCGGGCTGCGGTGGGTACTGACCGTACTGGGGCGGCTGGCCGTACTGGCCCGGCTGACCATAAGCCGCCGGGTTGTACTCGGTGGGCGCGCCGTAGGGCTGCGCGGGCGGGTAGCCGGGCGCCGACGGCGGCTGACCGTACTGCGGGTACTGCTGCGGGGGGTACGCAGGCGGCTGCCAGGCTGGAGGCTCATTCCCGGTGGGCTGCCAGGCCGGGGTCTCGCCCCCGGTCGGCTGCCAGGCAGGAGCCTCGGGGACCGGCTGTTCCGGACTCCCCGGAGGCTGCCACGACGGCGCCGCGGCCGTGGGCTCCTCCGAGCCCGGGGCAGGCTGATCCTGCCCCTGCGCGGGTTGCTGACCCTGCCAAGGGTTGGGGTCAGATCCCTGCGGTCCGCTCATCGTCTCTCCTTGATCTGGTCGCGATTCGCCGTTCCCACCGTAGCGTTTGCATCACCCTACCCGCCATCAACTGCAACGACGCCGCGCCGAATGTCGTCGATGGCGCGTTTCGCCGCACTGCGCAAAGCTGCCTGCGGACCAGCGTTGCGAACCTGATCGAGCAGGTCCAGCACCTGGCGGCACCAGCGCACAAAATCGCCCGCCGGTAGCGGCGTGCCGTTCCCGGCGACATCGGACGCCTCCAGCGCGGCGGCGAGGTTGCCGGTAGTGGCCCAGCGATAGACCGCCGCAACGAATCCTTCGTCCGGTTCGCGTGACGGATTGATCCGGTGCCGGTTCTCATCGGCCCGCAGTTGAGCGGACAACCTTCGCGTCGCGACCACTGCCCGTCGCACGCCCGGCGTGGGCATCTCGACGGCGTGTGCCGGAGTCGGGCCATCACCGCGCGATTCGAAGACCATCGTCGAAAGCACCGCGGCCAGTTCCGCGGGCTGCAGGCCTTTCCACGCGCCGGTCCGCAGGCATTCCGCCACCAGCAGGTCGCTCTCGCTGTAGATCCTCGCAAGCAGGCGCCCGTCGGCGGTCACCCGCGGCCCGCCGGTGCCCATCCCCGAGTCGCTACGCTCCAGCCCGCCGGTGCCCATCCCCGAGTCGCTACGCTCCAGCCCGCCGGTGATGAACCCCCGCTCGGTGAGCAGCCCGACGATCCGGTCGAATGTGCGGGCCAGCGAATTGGTCGCCGCACTGACCTTCTTGCTGATCTGTTCGTTGTCCCGCTCGACCCGCAGATAGCGTTCGCCGATGCGGGCCATGGCCTCGCGGTCGGCCATCCGGTGGCCGGGATGGCGACGCATCGCCTCCCGCAGCGTCTCCAGTTCGGGGTCGATGTCGGGCACCTCGTCCACCGCACCGCGCCGCTTGCGCCCCGACGGGAGGACCAGGCCCGCGGCCGCCGACCGCAGTGCCGAGGCGAGATCGCGGCGAACCTTGGGCTGGCGATGCTCGACCCGCTTCGGCAACGTCATCGATCCGACCGACCGGGCAGCTCCGGAGTAGTCGGCCGTCGAGATCCGTCCGGCCCAACGGTGTTCGGTGAGCACCAACGGCCGCGGGTTGTCGGTGTCGGCGGCAGCTTCCAGCACGACGGCCAGCCCGCCGCGCCGACCCTGGGTGATGTTGATGATGTCCCCGCGGCGCAGCGCGGCCAGCGCATCGCTGGCCGCCTGCCGGCGCTGCAGCCGCGACGCCCGGGACTGCGCACGCTCCCGCTCGCCGATCTTGGCGCGCAGACGGACGTAGTCGAGTATCGCGGGCTCGGGTGTGGGTTCACCGCGACGGTTCCACCCCAGCTCTGCGGCGATCTCGTCGAGCATTTTCTCGCCCCGCTCCACCCCGCGTACCAGGCCGACCACCGAACGGTCGGCCTGGTACTGGGCGAAAGACCGCTCCAGCAGCCGATGGGCCTCCTCGGGGCCCATCTGGTTCACCAGATTGATCGTCATGTTGTACGACGGCGCGAACGAACTCTTCAGCGGGAAGGTGCGGGTCGAGGCCAGACCCGCCACCTCCGTCGGCTCGATATCGGGGTGCCAGATCACCACCGCGTGGCCCTCGACGTCGATCCCGCGCCGCCCGGCGCGCCCGGTCAGCTGGGTGTACTCCCCCGGAGTCAACGGCAGGTGCTGTTCGCCGTTGAACTTGACCAGCTTCTCCAGCACCACCGTGCGGGCCGGCATGTTGATACCCAGCGCCAGCGTCTCGGTCGCGAACACCGCCTTGACCAGCCCCGCGGTGAACAGCTCCTCGACGGTGTGGCGGAAGATGGGCAACATCCCGGCGTGGTGGGCGGCCAGTCCGCGCAGCAGGCCCTCGCGCCACTCGTAGTAATCCAGCACGGCCAGATCGGCATCGGCCAGATCGCCGCACCGGCGGTCCACGACCTCGGCGATCCGCGCCCGGTCCTCCTCCGTCGTCAACCTCAGCGGGCTGCGCAGACATTGCTTCACAGCCGCGTCGCAGCCGGCGCGGGAGAAGATGAAGGTGATCGCCGGCAACAGGCCCTCGCGGTCCAGCGAGGCGATGACGTCGGGCCGCGACGGGGGACGGTGCAAACCCGGTCTGCCGGCGCGGCCCGGGCCCCGGCGGCGCGGCTGCCAGTCGGCCAGCCGCTCGGCCTCCCTGCGGTGGGCGATGTGTTGCATCAGCGCCGGATCGACGTGGTGTCGCCGGGCCGCCGTGCCTGTCTCAGCGGAGTAGTCGAACAGATCGAATAGCCGCTTGCCGACCAGCACGTGCTGCCACAGCGGCACCGGCCGATGCTCGTCGACCACCACGGAGGTGTCACCCCGGACGGTCTGGATCCAGCCACCGAACTCCTCGGCGTTGCTCACCGTGGCCGACAGGCTGACCAGGCGCACCTCTTCGGGCAGGTGCAGGATGACCTCCTCCCAGACCGCACCGCGCATGCGGTCGGCCAGGAAGTGCACCTCGTCCATCACGACGTATGAAAGTCCGTGCAGAGCATCGGAGCCCGCATAGAGCATGTTGCGCAGCACCTCGGTGGTCATCACCACCACGGGAGCGTCGCCGTTGATCGACTGGTCGCCGGTGAGCAGACCGATCCGCTCCGGGCCATAGCGCCGCACCAGATCACTGTGCTTCTGATTACTCAGTGCCTTGATCGGCGTGGTGTAGAAACACTTGCGGCCGGCGGACAGCGCCAGGTGTACCGCGAACTCCCCCACGACGGTCTTCCCGGCACCGGTCGGCGCGCAAACCAGCACACCATGGCCACGTTCCAGCGCTTCGCATGCCTGCACTTGGAACGGGTCGAGGCGAAAGGCCAGCAGCTCGGTGAATTGCGCCAGTTCGGTGCTGGCGTCAAGTCCGGAATCAGGTGATGTCGTCATGCTGGTGGACCGACTGGACCGGGGCCCCTACCGACGTCGGCGCGTCGATGGGCGCGGCTTCATCGTCCGGGATCGCCGCCTGCGCCTCGCGCTTTGCTTTCCGCCGGTCCTGCAGGTGCGCGACCTGGATCGCGAACTCCAGCAGCAGCGACAGCGCCACACCGAGGGCCAGCATCGAGAACGGGTCCGAACCGGGGGTGGCGAAGGCGGCGAAGACGAAGACCCCGAATACCAGGCCGCGCCGCCAGGCCTTGAGCCGCTCGTAGGGCAGCACCCCGACCAGGTTGAGCATGATGATCAGCAGCGGGAACTCGAAGCTGACACCGAAAACCAGCAGCAGGTTGATCAGGAAGCCGAAATAGCGGTCACCGGACAGCGCGGTGACCTGCACGTCGCTACCGACCGTCAGCAGGAAGTGCAGGGCCTTGGACAACACAACATAGGCCAGGACCGTACCGGCGACGAACAGCGCCGCGGCGAAGGCCACGAATCCCATCGCGAATCGGCGCTCGTTCTTATAGAGGCCCGGGGTGATGAACGCCCACAGTTGATAGAGCCAGACCGGGCAGGCCAGCACGATCCCCGCGGTCATGCCGACCTTCAGACGCAGCATGAACTGGTCGAACGGCGCGGTGGCCAGCAGCCGGCAGCCGCCGTCGGCGCTGATGTCGGCGCGTGCCGAGGGGGGCAGTGAGCAGTACGGCTCGCGCAACCAGTCACCGAGGCTCTCCAGCCCGAAGACGCCGTGGCTGTACCAGAAGAACCCGATGACGGTGGTGACCGCGACCGCGCCCAGCGAGATCAGCAGTCGGGTCCGCAGCTCCCGCACATGGTCGACAAGCGACATCGTCCCGTCGGGATTGGCGCGACTGCGACGTTGGCGCGGGTCGAGCCGCGACAGGAATCTAGGGGTGCGCACGGCAGCGTTTAACTACGAGCGCCTCAGCGCCCTGCGGTGGTCAGGTTCAGGCCGACCGGGCGTCGGTCTGGCTCTGCCCGGGCGGGGGCGGGGGCGGGGGCGGGGGCGGGGGCGGCGCCGGCGCCTCGACCCGCTCGGACTGCACCTGGGGCGCGGCCGGGGGCGGCGTCACGGACGTATCGGACTTGCCCTCGCCCTGCAGTTCCTTGACCTCTGACTTGAAGATGCGCATCGACTTGCCCAGCGAGCGGGCAGCGTCAGGCAACCGCTTCGACCCGAAGAGCAGCACGACCACGGCGATGAGAATCAACCAGTGCCACGGTTGTAGAGCACCCAATTTGGTCACCTCCAGACGTCGCCTCGATGCTACCGCACTACACGTGTCCCGAGCCCGGACGCGCATCAGCCACCGAGATCGGCGTAGGCGGCCAATGCCGCGTCGGCCGCCTCGTGTATCCGCTGCACCAGCGATTTCGGCCCCAACACGGCGACGTCGGCGCCGAAGCCCAGCACCAGCCGGGCCATCCATTCCTCCGACGCGTAGGTCATCGCGGCCTCACAGCAGCCGTCTGGCAGTTCCCTGATCAGCCGCATCGGGTAGTACTCGAGCACCCACGAGGCTCGTGGCGCCACCCTCAGGGTGGCGGCAGGCAGCGACGGGTCCGCGTCGAACAACGATGTGTCCGGCGGTGCCTGCACGGCCGGCTCCGGCGGCATCGCAGGCTCGTCGAGCACCGACGCGTCGACGATGCGGTCGAAGCGGAACAACCGCACCCCCTCCGACTCGCGCGACCACGCCTCCAGATAGCTATGGTCGCCCACCAGCACCACGCGGATCGGATCGACGATGCGGCCCGACAGTGCGTCGCGCGACGCCGAGTAGTACTCGATACCCAGTGCCCGCCCGGTGCGGACCGCGGCCCGAACCGCCGCGGCAGCCTCGCTCTCGACCGGCGCCGGTTCCGAGACGGCGGTGACGTGGTTCGACTGGTCCTTCCCGACGGTTCCCGCGGCCGCTTCGATCTTGGCGATAGCACTCAACGCCGCCTCGGGGTCGACGAGGCCCGGGATGTCGGCCAGTGCGCGCAGCGCCACCAGCAACCCGGTGGCTTCGGGTGAGGTCAGCCGCAGCGGCTCGTCCATACCCGCCGAGAAGGTGACCTCGATGGTGTCGCCGGAGAACTCGAAGTCGATCAGATCGCCCGGGCCGTAGCCGGGTAGCCCGCACATCCACAGCTGGTCGAGGTCCTGCTGAAGCTGCTTGCGGGTGACCCCCAGATCCGTGGCCGCCTCGGCGAAGGTGATCCTGGGGTTGGCCTGGAAATACGGCACCATGTTCAACAGCCGCGTCAGCCGCGTGGATACGGGGGTCACGCGCGATCCGCCTGCGCTTCTCGCTGGCAGGTCATGCCCGCCCCACCTGTGCTTTGAGCCGCACCAGCACATCCTCGCGCAGTGAGGCCGGTTCCAGCACCAGCGCATCGGGACCGTAGCCGGCAATCTCGCGGGCCAGCCGGTCGCTGCCACCCACCTCGAGTTCGATGACCTCGCCGGCCCGCCCGCCGACCGTCCGCCGGCCGGTCGGTTTCCCGGCCCGGCGCAGCGCGGTCGCACGTTCGCGAGCAACCCATACCGTCGCCCGTATCCCGGTGGGCGCCTCTCCGATGACCTTCTCGACAATTTCGCGCAGGTCGATCCCCTCCGGGCGGACAACAGCGCCTCGCGGCCCAATTGTCTTCACGTCGGATCCGATACGGGAGAGCCGAAAGGTCCTGGTGGCATTGCGGTCCCGATCATGTCCGACCAGGTACCAACGTCCGCGGGCGGTGACAACGCCCCACGGCTCGACGGTGCGCGCGCTGAAGGTACCGGTAGGCCTCGGGCGGTGCCGGAACTGGACCACCTGGCCGGAATCGATGGCGGACAACAGGATTCCCAGCACGTCCTGGGAGCCCCGCAGGCCCGGCGGCCCCGTGGTGTTGGTGATCGTCACCGCGCCGTCCGGATCGACCTCGACACCGGCTGCTCGCAGCTTCAGCAGCGCGCCCTGTGTCGCGGTGATGAGTTCGGGCGACTCCCACAGCTGGGTGGCGACGGCAACCGCGGCCGCCTCGTCCCGCGTCAGCTCGATGTCGGGCAACGCGTAGGCGTCCCGGTTGATGCGGTACCCCTCGGTGGGATCGAATGCCGAAACCCGGCCGGTCTCCAGCGGTATGCCGAGGTCACGCAGCTCGTTCTTGTCGCGTTCGAACATCCGGGAGAACGCTTCGTCGTTTGGACTGTCGGAGTAGCCGGCCACGTTGGCGCGAATCCGCTCCGCGGTGATGTAGCCGTGCGTCGACAGCAGCGCGATGACGAGGTTCATCAACCGCTCGACCTTGGATGTCGCCACTCGCCCAACCCTAGCCGGGCGACGAGGCGGCGCAGCGCAGCGAGCCGCTGAGGAACCCGGCAATCGGGCTGGGCCCGATCCGGCCCGTCGCTCGTGCGCCACGCTAGTCACAGCGGCCACACAAACCTCAGTCGTCACCGACCGGGCGCGGTGGAGGTTTTGCCCGCCTTTGAGCGACACGCAATCGCGGGGACTTGTCGCTCCGAGGCGGGCAAAACACCACTCGCCCAGGGCGGCGACGGGTGCGGCGCAAGTGACGAAAGTGATGGCCTACATGCTGGCGATAAGCCGCTTGACCCGCTCGTCGACGGAGCGGAACGGGTCCTTGCACAACACGGTGCGCTGCGCCTGGTCGTTGAGCTTCAGGTGAACCCAGTCCACGGTGAAGTCCCGACCGGCCTCCTGAGCAGCGCTGATGAACTCGCCGCGCAGCTTGGCGCGGGTGGTCTGCGGTGGCGTATCGACGGCCGCCTCGATCTCCTCGTCGGTGGTCTCCCGCGCCGCCAAGCCCTTGCGCTGCAACAGATCGAACACCCCGCGACCGCGCTTGATGTCGTGGTAGGCCAGGTCGAGCTGGCTGATCTTGGGGTCGGACAACTCCATGTTGTAGCGGTCCTGGTAGCGCTGGAACAGCTTGCGCTTGATCACCCAGTCGATTTCCGTGTCGACCTTGGCAAAATCCTGGCTCTCGACCGCGTCCAGTTGGCGACCCCACAGGTCGACCACCTGCTCAACCTGCGAGTTCGGCTCACGGGTCTGCAGATATTCGACGGCGCGGGCGTAGTACTCCCGCTGAATGTCCAGGGCGCTGGCCTGCCGCCCACCCGCCAGCCGCACCGGCCGCCGACCGGTCAGGTCGTGGCTGACTTCGCGGATCGCGCGGATCGGATTGTCCAGCGAGAAGTCGCGGAAGGGGACACCGGCCTCGATCATCTCCAGCACCAGCGACGCGGTACCCACCTTGAGCATGGTCGTCGCCTCGCACATGTTCGAGTCGCCGACGATGACATGCAGCCGGCGATACTTCTCGGCGTCTGCGTGTGGTTCGTCGCGGGTGTTGATGATGGGACGTGACCGCGTGGTGGCGCTGGAGACACCCTCCCAGATGTGCTCGGCGCGCTGAGACAGGCAGAACGTCGCGGCCTTCGGCGTCTGCAGCACCTTGCCCGCACCGCAGATCAGCTGGCGGGTGACCAGGAACGGCAACAGCACATCGGAGATGCGGGAGAACTCCCCCGCCCGCACGATCAGGTAGTTCTCGTGGCAACCGTAGGAGTTGCCCGCCGAGTCGGTGTTGTTCTTGAACAGGTAGATGTCGCCACCGATGCCCTCGTCAGCCAGCCGCTGTTCGGCATCGATGAGCAGATCCTCCAGCACCCGCTCGCCGGCACGATCATGGGTGACGAGCTGGGCGAGGTTGTCGCACTCGGCGGTGGCGTACTCCGGGTGGCTGCCCACGTCCAGGTACAACCGCGCACCGTTGCGCAGGAACACGTTCGAACTGCGACCCCACGACACGACGCGGCGGAACAGATACCGGGCAACCTCGTCCGGACTGAGTCGCCGATGGCCGTGGAACGTGCAGGTGACACCGAATTCCGTTTCGATGCCCATGATTCTTCTCTGCACGCTATCGAGCCTACTGGTTGCATTGCGGTCGCGGAGCCCTAGCCGCGCGGAATGGTCGTCCCATCTCATGCCCCACCGAGAACTCCGGGCGAGAAACGTTCGGATCGCTGTCGATTGCCTGTGGATGGTGTGGTCGCCGAACCCGCCCTGCGTGCCAGCATGAGCCATGGCTGAGCCCGTCGGTGTCGATCCGGCCGCGCTGCGCACCCTTGCCGACCGGATGGCGGTGGTCGGCGACGAGCTGGCAACGGTGCCGATCCCGGAGGCCATCGGGTGGGCGGGCTCGGCGCTCACCCGTCTCGAGGCACCCCGACGCGCCGCCGTTGAACTGCATCGACTTGCCACCGCCGTACACGACTGGGCGGCCACGGTGCGGCGATCGGCCGAGCAGCTGGCGGCCGCCGAACAGGCCAGTGCCGCTCACCTGGGATCACGGTGACGCGACCGAGTGTCTCGCAGGCGCAGACCTGGCGCCGGGAGACGCTGGTCGACCTCGGCGGCGCCTGGGACCGCGCCGCGGGCCTGCTGCAGACCCGCACCGATACCCTCGACGCCGCCGTCTCACACATCGGCACCTCCTGGCACGGTTCGACGGCGCGGTCGGCAACCGCCGCGATCTCGCCCGTCACGGCGGCACTGCGGCACCTCTGTCGCACGCTGGTCATCGCCGCGGCCGAGGCTCGCGACGCCGCGGACACGATCGGCCTGGCCCACGACGATGTCCTCAACGCTCTCACCGAGGCACAGGCCGAAGGCTGTCCAATCGCCGACGACGGCACCGTCGGGCCGACCCCCGGGCCATCGGCTCTGCTGGTGACCTTGGCCGGGGGCGCCGAGCCGGGCGCCAGAGCGGTTCTCGATGTCCGCGCCCGTGAGCTGACCCGCCACCTGCAGGATGCGCTGGACCGCCTGGGGGCTGCCGACACCGAGGCCGCCCGTGCCATCGACACGGCGTTCGATCTCGCGAGTGCCGAAGCCGGTGCCGTCCGGCCGGCCGGAGTCGCCGACACCGGGGTCCCGGTCGCCGACTGGCCGACGATGAGCCAGGACCGCATCGCCGACCAGATTGCCGCCATGCCGGCCGCGGCGCGCCAGCGGCTGATCGAGGCGGCACCGCTGCAGGTCGGCAACACCGACGGGGTGCCGTGGGACATGCGGATCGCGGCGAATCGGATCAACATCGCCAACGCGATCCTCGACCAGCACCGGATTCTGGACCGCCCCGTCGACGACAAGCTGCGCGCGGCCATCTCACCCGCATTGGACCCGGCCAGCGCCGAACGGATGTGGGCCACGCTGCACGCCGACCCGGCGATGCGCGCCGCAGCGATCGCGCACCACGACCGAAACGCGCAGCGCCGGTTGGCGTTCTACCAAGATCTGTTGGGCGACACCGCGGATCCGCTGGCCCCGGGGCACCGGGTCCCGCGCCAGATCCTGGGATTCGACCCCGCTCGGGCCTCACTGATCGAGCTGTCGGGCGATCTGACCCGGGCCCGGGCCCTCGCGGTGCTGGTGCCCGGGCTCAACACGACCATGGACAGCTCGGCCGAGGATGTGGCAACGGCGCGGCGATTCGTCGCCGGTTCGGGCGGCGACGTCGCGATGATCACCTATCTGGGTGGCCGGTTTCCGACCGGTCCGCTGGTCTCCGGCCTGCTCGATGCCGCCGATCCCCGGTACGCGCTGGAGATGGCACCACGGCTGGTGGCGTTCAGCGAGGACGTCGACCGAACCGCCGGCACCCTCGACCGGCCGGTCCCGGTCACCTACATCGGTCACTCGTACGGCGGTTCCATCCTCGGCACCGCCGAACGGCTCGGGCTCACTGCCGACCGGGTGGTCTACGTCGAGGCCGCCGGAGCCGGAATCGGCGTACACGAACCGTCCGACTGGCACAACCGCAATCCGGCGGTGCTTCGGTTCTCGATGACGGCCCCGGGCGATCTGATCGAACTGGTGCAGGGCATTCCGTTCGGCCCACACGGCGCCGATCCCGACGAGATGCCCGGTGTCCTGCGGCTGGCGGCCGGGCGGCGGCTCACCGGGTGGCCGATGTTCGGCCCGACCACCCACAGCGATGTGCTCAACGAGCCTTCCGACGCGTGGCACAACATCCTCGCGGTCATCACCGGCGACCGCGACCGCATTCGCCTCGGGTGATCACCAGGAACGGTTTCGGCTCGGGAAACCGCATACGTGGCAACAAGTTCGCGCATCGCCATGCGCACGACATACCATCGGCGTAGACGACGAAACGCTCACGATCGAGGAACGAGGATTCGGTGACGGCCGACGTGGTCATACTCGGTGGCGGTCTGGCCGGTGTCGCCTGCGCCCGGGTTCTCGGCGCCGAGGGCTTACGAGTCACCCTCGTCGACCGCAATGACTACACCCAGTTCCAGCCCCTGCTGTATCAGGTCGCGACGTCGCAGTTGTGCGCCGAGGACATCGCGCGGCCACTCGCCACGGTCTTCGCCGAACTGCCGACGGTCGGCGTCGTCCTCGCCGATGTCGAGTCCACACGGCTGTCCGACCGCACCCTGGTCTGCCGGGACGGAACGACCCTGCCCGGTGAGCACCTGGTGATCGCCGCCGGGGCCCGGCCGAACTTCTTCGGCGTCGCCGGGGCCGACGAGTACTCCTTTCCGCTGTACTCGGTGACCGACGCCGAACGGCTGCGGCTGCACCTGCGGGAGCTGCTGGACAACCCCGGTGAGGAGGGCGCTCTGGACATCGTCGTGGTCGGTGCCGGCCCGACGGGCGTCGAAACCGCCGGCGCCCTCGCCGAACTCATCCAAGCGCTGCGCGCATCCGGTCATCTGCCCGACACCGGGTCGATGCACCTCGTGGATCACGGCCCCACGCTGCTCGCACCGTTCTCGGACAAGGCCCATGCCTATGCCCAGAAGAAGCTCACCGGACACGGCGTCGAGCTGCATCTGGGCCGGCGGGTCACCGCGGTGCGCCGGGGCGGGGTCGATCTCGACGACGGAACGTCACTCGTCGCCCGCACCGTGATCTGGGCGGGTGGAGAGTTGGCGGCTCCCATCGCCGGCGACGCCGGACCCGCCACCGGCCGGGGCGGCCGCATCAACGTCAACACCGACCTGACGGTCGAGGGATTTCCGGGGGTATACGCCATCGGTGATGTCGCCAACGTGACCGACGCCGCCAGCGCATCAGTCCTGCCCCAGCTCGGATCGGTCGCCCAGCAATCGGGTGCCTGGGCCGCACACAACATTCTGCGCACCCGAGCCGGTGAGCAACCGAAGCCGTTCGGGTACAAGGACAAGGGCATCATGGCGATGATCGGCCGCAACGCTGCCGTCGCCGAAGTCGGGAAACACCGCCACGAGGTCGAGGGCCCGTTGGCGTTCGCCGCATGGCTGGGCGTGCACGCGTTGCTGCTGAGCGGAGTCCACGCCAAGGTCGATGCCTTCCTCACCTGGGCCTGGGACTACGTCGATCGCGACCACGCGGCAATGGTGGAGGCCTACTCGGCCCCGCGGCGAATCGTCTGGGCACACAGCGAAAGCGACCGGCCGCACCTTGATCTGGACCGAAAGAGCTGAATCCGGGCCGTCACCCTGCCCGGATTCAGCTCAGTGAGTGCAGCCAGGGCTCGCGCCAACCAGGATGTCCGGCAAGGAGTTTGTCGGCCGCGGCCGGGCCCCAGGATCCCCGCCGGTAGGTCTCGACCGGTGGCGGCGCGTCGAGCAGCGGCTCGACGATGCGCCAGGTCTCCTCCACGCCGTCCTCCCGAGTGAAGTGACTGGGGTCTCCGCGCAGCGCATCGGACAGCAGCCGCTCGTAGGGTTCGGGCGCCTCCCCGAGCTCCTCGGAGAAGATCAGCGAAAGGTCAACGGTCCGGGTCTTGTTCGCCCCCGGCTCCTTTGCCTGCACGACCAGATCGGCGCCCGCGTTGGGATCGATCCGCAGGATGAGTTCGTTGGGGTCCTGACGCGAGGACAACAAAGGCAGCTTGGGCGGGCGCTTGAAAATCACCCGTATCTCGGTGGCCCGCACCGGCAGCGCTTTGCCGGCCCTGATGAAGAACGGGACCCCCGACCAGCGCCAGTTGTCGATCTCCAGCCGCAGCGCGGCGAAAGTCTCAGTCTGCGAGCTGGGACGCACACCCGCCACCTGCTGGTACCCGTCGTACTGGCCGCGGACATAGTGCTTCGGGTCGACCGCCGGGATGGCCCGGAACACTTCCACACGCTTGTCGCGCAGTCCGTCGGCGCTGGCCTCACTCGGCGGTTCGGACGCGAACAGCCCGACGAGTTGGAGTAGGTGGTTCTGCACCACATCGCGTAGCGCCCCAACCGGATCGTAGAAACTGCCGCGGTCCTCCACTCCGAAATCCTCGGCCATGGTCAGCTGCACCACCTGGATACGGTCCCGGTTCCACAGCGGTTCGAGGATCGAGTTGGCGAACCGCAGGAACAAGATGTCCATGGCCGGTTCCTTGCCGAGAAAATGGTCGATCCGGAAGATCTGCCACTCCTCCAGCAGTTTGCTCAGCTCGCCGTTGAGGGCACGGGCCGAGGCCAGGTCGTGCCCGAAGGGCTTCTCCACCACGACGCGCGCGCGGCCGGTGAGATTGGCACGGGCCAGCCCCTCGACCACCGTGGCGAACAGCGACGGTGGGATCTCCAGGTAGAACACCGGGGTGTGCCGCCCGGTGATCGCCTGGGCGACCCGGTCGTAGGTCTTGGCGTCGGAGAAATCGCCCGACACCATCGACATCCGTTTGGCCAGGCGGGCGAAGACGTCCTCGTCGATGGTCTCGCCGCTGTCCTCGATCGCGCTGCGGGCACGCTCCCGCAGCGTCGCGTTGGACCAGTCGGTGCGGGCGACACCGACGATCGGGCAGTCCAGCATCCCTCGGCGCTCCAGGCGGTACAGGGACCGGAAGGTCATCTTCTTGGCCAGGTCACCGGTGATGCCAAAGATCACCAGGACATCCGCGCGTGCCGTCGTCGCAGTACTCATGGCGTCCCTTCGGTTCGAAAGTCGATCCGCTCAACCGACTCACCGCCGGCCACCAAGACCGTCGCCACCATCTGCGGAGGAAACAGACCGTGGTCGACGATCCCAGGCGTCGATCCGAACCTGGCGAGCAGGGCGGCGGGATCGCCGACCGGCCCGGTGTAGTCGGCGATGACGCCGCCGTCGGGGCTGTGTGGGGCGTCTCGCAGACTGAGCTGGCCGATCCGGCGTATCGAGGCCTGCAGGCCGTATGCGAGCAACTCCAGCGGAATCGGGCCGTGCAGGGCATCGACGGGTTTGGAGGAGTCGGCGATGACGACGAAGCGGTCGGCGGCCGCGGCGACGATCTTCTCGCGGGTGTGCGCGCCGCCGCCGCCCTTGACCAGCCAGCCGTCCGGAGCGATTTGGTCCGCGCCATCGATGGCGATGTCGAATCGGTCGATGCCGGCGAAGTCCTCGACCCGCAGGCCGAGCTTGAGCCCGGCTTCCTGGGTTCGGGGCGAGGTCGCGACACACCGGATGTCCAACGATCGACGGGCCAGCGCCGGCAGCAGGTAGGCCACCGTAGAGCCGGTCCCCAGACCGACCGTCATACCTGCCTCGACTAGTTCGGCCGACGCCTCCGCGGCAACCTGCTTCTCGCGCTCGCGCCCCGCCGGCTTGCTCACCACCTCGGAGCTACTTCTTCTTCTCGGCGTGGCCACCGAATTCGCTGCGCATCGCCGACAGGATCTTGTCGGTGAAGTCCCCGAGCCCGCGCGACTCGAACCGTTCGTACAGCGAGGTCGTGATGACGGTGGCCGGCACACCCTCGTCGACGGCGGCTAGCACCGTCCACCGTCCCTCCCCGGAGTCCGACACCCGGCCGGCGAAGTCGTCCAGCTCCGGTGAGCGTGCCATCGCGTCGGCGGTCAGGTCGACCAGCCACGAGCCGACGACCGACCCTCGGCGCCAGACTTCGGCGACCTCGGCGACATCGATGTCGTACTGATAGGCCCAGGGATCGCGCAGCGGGGTGGTTTCGGCGTCGACGGTCCGGTCCACCTTGCCGGCGTTGGCGTGCTTGATGACGGACAGTCCCTCGGCGATCGCGGCCATCATTCCGTACTCGACGCCGTTGTGAACCATCTTCACGAAGTGCCCGGCCCCGTTGGGACCGCAGTGCAGATACCCGTCGGGCGCGGTGCCGTCGGTCCGGGTTCGGCTCGGTGTCGGTTCGGCGGATCCCGCACCGGGGGCGATGGTCTTGAAGATCGGATCGAGCCGGGTCACGACTTCGCCTTCCCCGCCGATCATCAGGCAGTAGCCGCGCTCGAGCCCCCATACCCCGCCGCTGGTCCCGCAGTCCACGTAGTGAACCTTGTCGGCCGCCAGCCGCTTGGCGCGGGCGATGTCGTCGCGATAGTAGGAGTTCCCACCGTCGATCACCGCATCATCGGATTCGAGCAGCGGCACAAGCTTGTCCAGGGTCGAGTCCACGATGGCGGCGGGCAGCATCAGCCAGATGGCGCGGGGCTTTTCCAGCTTCGCCACCAGATCGTCCAATGACGTTGCCCCGGTCGCGCCCTCACCCTCGAGTTCCTTGACGACATCGGGGTTCACGTCATACACGACGCACCGGTGTCCGTCGCGGATCAGCCGGCGGACCAGATTGGCCCCCATCCGGCCGAGGCCGATCATCCCCAGTTGCATCGGCTTGTCAGTCGCCATGTCTCGTCCCCTGTGTCGTCCGCTGAATTGTCGAGTCGTCGAGCAGCGAACTTGACCCTAGTTGCAGGAAGGGCCGGCGATCCACCGAACAGCGATCGGCGCTGCACGATCGAGCCGATCAGATCAGCGTTTGGTGCGCTGTGCGACGAAGAAACGTGCGGCCTTGCGAATAGACTCCTCGACCGGTTCGGGCTTCCAGCCCAGGTCGCGTTCGGCCCTGCTGTGGTCCAGCGACGACATCAGCTCGGCCATGTGCAGGCCGGCCACAGCGAACTGCAGGTCGCGATGCAGCAATCGAGCGGCAAGGTCATTGGCGTGGGCGACGACGAGGAGCAGCCGCAGCGGCAGCCCGATGCGTGGCCGCGCCACCCCCGCGGCATCGGCGGCGATCTCATGGACCTCGCGGGTGCTCATATATCGATCGGAGATGATGTAGCGCTCACCGGGGCGGCCCTTGTCGGCGGCGAGAAGCATTGCGCGTGCGGCATCTTCGATCCCGACGACCTCCGACGAGAAGCCCAGGTAGAACGGGAATCGGCCGGCGGCCACCTGCGCGAGCAGCGCGCCATGCGGTGTCGGCTGCCAATCCCGCGGGCCGTATGTGGTGGAGATGCACATCGCGACCGCGGGCAGCCCCTTGTCGCGGGCGTACTCCAGCACCAGGTTCTCCGCTGCGACGCGGGACTCGATGTACGCACCGCCCTCGGTCCAGTTGTGCGGATCGTCCTCGGTCACGGGGGTGCCGTCGCTGATCGCCAATGTCCCCGTGGTGCTGGTGAAGACGAACTTCTTCAGGTCGGCCTCCGCGGCCGCGTCGAGGACATGGCGCAGACCCTCCACGTTCGTCCGGAACAGCGGGGTGGGGTCACGCAGCCACATCCGGGCGTCGACCACGCAGTAGAAGACGACATCGCAGCCGCTCATCGCGGCGCGCAGCGCCTCGTCGTCGAAGATGTCTCCGTAACACCGCTCGACGTCGAGATCCTCGATGCCCTTTGTCGAGCTGGTGGGCCGGAGCATGACCCGCACGTCGTGGCCGGCCGCAACCAACTGCCGCGTGACGTGGGAACCGAGAAAGCCACTGGCCCCGATGACGAGCTTCTTGTCTGCCACCGCCGGACTATCCCGCGCTTTCCCCTTCGGCGCCCTCGCTTGCCGCCGAATCTACTTCGGGTAGTAGGCTTTCCAACGCAGCGCCGGTAATGCGCCGGAATGCACGGCGCGGCCGGTTTGCGTCGAGGACCGCCACCTCCAGCGTGGACGGGTCCAGCACACGCGCCTCGGTCGGTGGGGTGGCATTACCGCTCGAGCTGGTGATCCCGGCCCGCAAGGCTTCGACGGCGATGTGGACCGCGTCGCCCAGTTCGGCGTTCTCGGCGTAGGACTCCTTGAGTGCGGTGATAATCGGTTCGGTGGTGCCGCCCATCACCACGAAGTGCGGCTCGTCGGCGATCGACCCGTCATAGGTGATGCGGTACAACTCAGGAGCTTTCGTTTCACCGTAGTGCGCCACCTCGGCCACGCACAGCTCGACCTCGTAGGGCTTGGCCTGCTCGGTGAAGATGGTCCCGAGCGTCTGCGCGTAGACATTGGCCAGTTGACGGCCCGTCACGTCGCGGCGGTCGTAGGCATATCCGCGGGTGTCGGCGAACTGGATGCCACCACGGCGGAGGTTGTCGAACTCGTTGAACCGTCCGACGGCGGCGAACCCGACACGGTCGTAGAGCTCGCTGACCTTCTGCAACGAGCGCGACGGGTTCTCGGCCACGAAGAGCACTCCGTCGGCGTAGGCCAGCGCGACCACACTGCGGCCCCGGGCAATCCCCTTGCGCGCGAGCTCCGAACGCTCGCGCATCGCCTGCTCGGGCGAAATGAAATATGGAAAGCTCACTAGTCCACCCGTGGTGCTTCGTTGCTCGGGCCGCCATCGGGGCCGAAAGTGTCAGCGCGCGAGCGACTTGCGATCACGTCGCGCGCCAGATCGGCGATGCGGGCCACCGGTACATCGGCCGCCCCGTTGACATCGATGGTCACCGCCGTCGGATAGATGCCGCGGACCAGATCCGGCCCACCGGTTGCGGAGTCGTCGTCGGCGGCGTCATAGAGCGCCTCGATGGCCACCTTCAACGCCGAATCGGCATCGGTCACACCGGAGTACAGCTTCTTCATCGACGACTTCGCGAAAATCGAACCCGAGCCCACCGCTTGGTAGCCCTCCTCTTCGATGTTCCAGCCGCCGGCGGCGTCGAACGACACGATGCGCCCCGCACCGCGCCGCTCCGGATCATCGAGGTCATAGCCCACCAGCAGCGGCAGCGCCACGAATCCCTGCAACGCCGCACCGAGGTTTCCGCGAACCATGATCGCCAGCCGGTTCACCTTTCCGGCGAACGTCAACGCCACACCCTCGAGCTTCTCGTAGTGCTCGAGCTCAACCGCGTACAGGCGGGCGAATTCGACCGCGATGGCCGCGGTGCCGGCGATGCCGGTCGCGGTGTAGTCGTCGGTGATGTACACCTTCTGCACGTCGCGGCCCGCGATCATATTGCCCTGCGTCGAGCGGCGGTCACCGGCGATCAGGACACCGCCCGGGTACTTCAGGGCGACGATCGTGGTGCCGTGCGGCAAAGCGTCACCCAGCACGACCCCACCGGCACCGGTGGTCGTCGGCAACAACTGCGGAGCTTGGCGCCGCAGGAGCTCAGAGAACGAAGACAAGTCGACGGATACGGACGGAATTCCGGTCAGAGGTGAACTAGTGGCCAGGCGATCGGAGATGGGCCAGGTCACTGTCCGCCCTTTTGGACGTATGCGCGCACGAAGTCCTCGGCGTTTTCCTCGAGGACGTCATCGATCTCGTCCAGCAGATCGTCGGTCTCCTCGGCGAGCTTTTCGCGACGCTCCTGCCCGCCGGCGGCGTTGCCGGTGAGGTCATCATCCTCGCCGCCGCCACCGCCACGCTTGGTTTGTTCTTGAGCCATCGCTGCCTCCTGCTCGTCATCGGCGGCGTTGTTGCGCCATTCCGGTACGTGGCCGCCGGTCCCCCCACACTACCGGTCCAGACCCGTCTTGCTCGTTCTAACGATGCTCAGGTCGTGAGTTGTTCCACCAGTTCCGCGGCGGTGTCGACCGAGTCCAGCAACGCTCCCACATGGGCCTTACTGCCGCGCAGCGGCTCCAGAGTCGGAATCCGGACCAGCGAATCGCCGCCCAGATCGAAGATCACCGAGTCCCAGCTCGCGGCCGCGATATCGGCCCCGAAGCGGCGCAGGCACTCGCCCCGGAAATAGGCACGGGTATCGATCGGCGGATTGTCCACCGCGGCGAGCACCTGCTGCTCGCTGACCAACCGTTTCATCGACCCACGCGCCACCAGCCGGTTGTACAGGCCCTTGTCCAGCCGCACATCGGAGTACTGCAGGTCGACCAGATGCAGACGCGGCGCCGACCAGCTCAGGTTCTCGCGGTGCCGGAATCCGTCGAGCAGACGCAGCTTGGCCGGCCAGTCGAGCAAGTCGGCACACTCCATCGGGTCGCGCTCCAGCAGATCGAGCACATTGGCCCAGGTTTGCACGACGCCGGCCGCCCGCGGGTCCGGGTCGCGGCTGTCCACCATTTTTGCCACCCGGTCAAGGTAGATGCGCTGCAGCGCCAACCCGGTCAGCTCCCGGCCGTCGGCCAGCGCCACCGTCGCCCGCAGCGAAGGATCGCGACTGAGCACATGCACGGCATGCACCGGCCGGGCCAACGCGAGGTCGGTGAGATCGATACCTTCCTCTATCAAGTCGAGCACCAGCGACGTGGTACCCAATTTCAGGTATGTCGACGTCTCAGCCAGGTTGGCGTCACCGATGATGACGTGCAGCCGGCGGTATTTGTCGGCGTCGGCGTGCGGCTCGTCGCGGGTGTTGATGATGCCCCGCTTGAGCGTGGTCTCCAGCCCGACCTCGACCTCGATGTAGTCGGCCCGCTGTGTCAGCTGGAATCCCGGCTCGTCGCCGGCCGGGCCGATCCCGACCCGGCCTGAACCGGTGACGACCTGCCGCGACACCAGAAACGGTGTCAGCCCGGCGATCACCGCCGAGAACGGGGTCTGCCGGCTCATCAAATAGTTTTCGTGGGACCCGTAGGACGCGCCCTTGCCGTCGACGTTGTTCTTGTAGAGCTGCAGCTTGGCAGCCCCGGGAACGCTGGCCACATGCCGTGCGGCGGCCTCCATGACCCGCTCCCCGGCCTTGTCCCAGATCACCGCATCCAGCGGGTCGGTGACCTCTGGTGCCGAGTACTCCGGATGGGCATGGTCGACGTAGAGGCGGGCACCGTTGGTGAGGATCATGTTGGCCGCGCCAACCTCGTCGGCGTCAACCACCGGCGGTGGCCCCGACGAGCGGCTGAGGTCGAATCCACGGGCGTCACGAAGCGGAGACTCCACCTCGTAGTCCCACCTCGTGCGCTTGGCCCGCTGGATGCCGGCGGCCGCGGCGTATGCCAACACCGCCTGAGTCGAGGTCAGGATCGGGTTGGCGGTCGGGTCAGACGGCGACGAGATGCCGTACTCGACCTCGGTCCCGATAATCCTTTGCATGCGCCCAAGCCTAACGGGAGTGCTATCTGCGCCCCGCGCGAGGAGTAGCAGGACCACTGCCACCACGCCAGCAGCGGGATGAGCTGACGACATGCCACCCGCCAAGCAAGCTCGGCGGCATGCCGCCGAACGCTGGTTCCTCGCGCGCGGACTACCTGCGGTGCTGCGCCCCGGGGCGTTGCTGCGCCGGGTCTGGAGCCGCTCGGCACCGGCCGTAGCCGGAATCGCGCTGGTCGCGGCCAATTCGATGCTGGTCGTTGCGTTGACCGGCAAGCACACCATCGACATCGACGGGCGGCCCGACCTGGGCGAGGGGGTCGTCTTGGCCTCGCTCGTGCTGGTACCGCCGGTCGCGGTGCTGATGGGCTGGCTGGTGTCGAGGATCGGCACACCGGTACGCCGCGTCGGAGCCGCCAACCTCTCGCTGGCGGTCATCGTCGTCGGGGCGATCTTCGGCGGGCCGAGCCACCGCATCGTGGTCAACCTGGTGATCTCGGCGGTCACCGTCGCAGTCGTCGTGGTCCTGACCGCCGGCGACATGGGGGCGATCCTGGGGTGAGCCGTCCGAGCGACGGCGTCGCGCCTGCCCCTGGTCGGGGGGATGTTCCTGCGCTCGCTTGCGGTGGTGCTGTTGACATTCCTGGTGTTCTTCAACACCTACGTGTGGGTGATGGCCGCGACCATCAGCCGCGCCAGGTTGTGGCTCGGGCTGGGCTTCCTGTTCCTGATCGCGGTGTCGTTCCTGGTCTCCAGCACATACGACCGGGTGCGGCCGTTCCTGACCTCCTACGACGCTTCACCGGAGGATCACGCCCTGCTGGCCGGCACGCCTTTCCGGGACATGCCAGACCCGCGCCGGACCGACAAACTCTCCCGCGGTGAACGCGTCAACGTGGTGTTCATCGTCGCCGTCTCGCAGGTGGTTCAGGTCTTGACGGTCGCGATAACGACCGGTGCGATCTTCTTCGTGCTCGGCCTGATCCTGGTCAGCCCGCAGCTGCTGAACTCGTGGACGCGCGGCGCCGGCTCCAACGACGGCCGTATCCTGGGCATGACCCTGCCCGTACCGGAGGCGTTGATCCAGACCAGCATGGTCCTGACGGCGATCACGTTCATGTACCTGTCCGCCAGAGCGGTCACCGACACCGGATACCGCTCACAGTTTTTCGACCCTCTGATGGGCCAGGTGCGCTCCACGCTCATCGCCCGCGACAGATACCGCGCATCGCTTCCGGCGCGATCATCGTCTTGACCCTCGTCGCCGTCTGGTTGACCTACCTGGCGATCATCGCCGTTCCCGACGACGTGACCGCGCTGCGGCCTTCCGAGTGGGATTCTCCGCTGACGAACCGCCCTGTGCCGGAACGCGGTTCGGTATTCATGTGCCGGTGCCACAGACCACGGCGCACACTTCGCCGTTCGTCGCAGTGCTCTGGGGACTGCTCGGCGACCATAATGCCATGGAGGCATAGATTTCCGCCATGGCATTACTCTGGGCGCGGTCGGCCCCTTGATCGTCGTGTGGCTACAGGTACTGGCCCAGGTTCGACTCGGTATCTATGGCCCTGCTGGCGCTGCTGCTCTTGCCGGTCACGAGCGTGCGGATGTACACGATCCGCTCGCCCTTCTTGCCCGAGATCCTGGCCCAGTCGTCGGGATTCGTGGTGTTGGGCAGGTCCTCGTTCTCGGCGAACTCGTCGACGATCGAGTCGAGCAGGTGCTGGATCCGCAGGCCCTTCTGACCGGTCTCAAGCACCGACTTGATCGCGTACTTCTTGGCCCGGTCGACGACGTTCTGGATCATCGCGCCGGAGTTGAAGTCCTTGAAGTACATGACTTCCTTGTCACCGTTGGCGTAGGTGACCTCCAGGAACCGGTTGTCGTCGATCTCGGCGTACATCCGGTCGACGACCTTCTCGATCATCGCCTTGACGCAGACCACACGGTCATTACCGAACTCGGTGAGGTCATCATCGTTGACCGGCAGCTCTTCGGTGAGGTACTTGCTGAAGATGTCTTGTGCCGCTTCGGCATCCGGCCGCTCGATCTTGATCTTGACGTCCAGACGGCCGGGCCGCAGGATCGCCGGGTCGATCATGTCCTCACGGTTGGACGCACCGATCACGATGACATTCTCCAGGCCCTCCACGCCGTCGATCTCACTGAGCAGCTGGGGAACGACCGTGGTCTCCACATCCGAGCTCACGCCGGTGCCGCGGGTGCGGAAGATCGAGTCCATCTCGTCGAAGAACACGATCACCGGGGTGCCCTCGGATGCCTTCTCGCGAGCCCGCTGGAAGATCAGCCGGATATGCCGCTCGGTTTCACCGACGAACTTGTTCAGCAGCTCGGGACCCTTGATGTTGAGGAAGTACGACTTCGCCTCGCGGGAGTCGTCGCCGCGCACCTCGGCCATCTTCTTGGCCAGGGAGTTGGCGACCGCCTTGGCGATCAGCGTCTTGCCGCAACCGGGCGGACCGTAGAGCAGCACGCCCTTCGGTGGACGCAACGCGTACTCGCGGTAGAGCTCCTTGTGCAAGAACGGCAGTTCGACCGCGTCACGGATCTGCTCGATCTGGCGGGTCAGGCCACCGATATCGCTGTAGGCGACGTCGGGCACCTCTTCGAGCACCAGGTCTTCGACCTCTGCCTTCGGAATCCGCTCGAACGCATAACCGGCCTTGGTGTCGACCAGCAGCGAATCGCCGGGGCGCAGCTTGCGCGGGCGCAGATCGTCGTCGAACACCTCGGCCACTTCGGCCGGCATGTCCTCGAGCGCTACCAGCGGCTCGGCCAGCCACACGATCCTTTCCTCATCGGCGTGGCCGACCACAAGCGCACGGTGTCCGTCGGCGAGGATCTCGCGCAGCGTGCTGATCTCCCCGACCGCCTCGAAGGTGCCGGCCTCGACCACCGTCAACGCCTCGTTGAGCCGAACCGTCTGGCCCTTCCTCAGCGATTTGACATCGATGTTCGGCGAGCACGTCAGTCGCATCTTGCGGCCGGAGGTGAATACATCGACCGTCTCGTCGTCCTGGGCCCCCAGGAGCACGCCATACCCACTGGGCGGCTGACCAAGCCGGTCAACCTCCTCGCGCAGCGCCAGCAGCTGTTGACGCGCCTCCTTGAGCGTGTCCATCAATTTGGCGTTGCGCGCCGCCAGCGAGTCGATCCGGGCTTCCAGCTGATGCACGTCGCGGGCGTTGCGCAGACCACTTTGCGCTCCCAGTGCATTCTCCAGCTGCTCGCGCAGTATTGACGCCTCGCGGCGAAGCTCTTCCAACTCGGCAGCATCCTCGCTGGACAGATGGGGATCGTTTGCGGTCCTAAAGCCCTCAGACGCCTCAGAACGCTCTGATTCACTCATGTTGCGCTCCTTTCCCACACCGAGAGTTGGCGCGGTGGATGCTTCAACGCTACCGGCGATTGGTCGTTCATGTGCGCTCAGGGAATTTCGACACACTGGCAACACTGTTAACCTTCTAGGTGAGTCGGGCCGATCGAAAGGACAGCCGTGACCCTGAAACTGCTAGCCACGGGCGTCGCAGCCGCCGCAATCGTCGGCGGCGCCGCCGCCGGTGTGACCTCAATTGCATTCAGCACACCGGTGGCTTCTCCAGCCGTGCAGCCGGTCGTGTTCGGTGCTCCGCTGCCGTTGGCTCCCGCCGCCGACGTGCCGACAGCTGATCAGCTCGACAACGTGCTCAACGGGTTGGCCGACCCCAACGTGTCTTTCCGCAGCAAGAGCTACCTCGTTGAGGGTGGCGTGGGAATCGTGGAGGGTCGTACCGCTGATGCGCTGATGAAGAACGCCGTGGCGAAGGGTCTGTTGCCGCTGTCGTTCTCGGTCGCCAATATCGCCCCGGCCGGCCCCGGCGCTGCCACCGCCCTCGTCACCGCCAGCGGCCCCGCCACGGCGCCTACGTCGCAGACCATCACCTTCGTCGACCAGGGCGGCTGGAAGCTGTCGCGCGCCTCGGCGTCCTCGGTGCTCACAATGTTCAGCGCATAGCTTGAGCTGCCGCTGGATGCGTCACAACCTCGTCATAGTTCTGGGCGCCGCCACAATTGTGGCGGCGCTCGGGCTGTCGGGATGCTCCAACCAGGACGAGTCGACACCACCACCGGGTTCCGTCGGCCCCCCGTCGACCACCGCCGCCGCGCCGCCGGTCAACCCCCGCACACTGCCCGCACCTGAAGCACTGACCGACGTGCTGTACCGCCTGGCCGACCCTGCGGTGAAGGGCACCGACAAGTTGCAGCTGGTGCAAAGCACCACACCCGAGGACGCCGCGACGATCGACAAGTTCGCCGCCGCCCTGCACGACGGCGGCTTCACCCCGCTGACGTTCACCGCCAGCGACATCAGGTGGTCGGATCACCAACCGGGCGATGCGCTGGCGACGGTCAACGTCACCACGACGAACCCGAGCAACCCGGGCGGCTTCACGTTCCCGATGGAGTTCCATCCTGTCGAGAGCGGCGGCTGGCAGCTGTCCCGCGAGACGGCCGACATGCTGCTGGCGTTCGGAAATGCCCGCACCGAGGCCAGCGCGGCCAGCCCTACCCCCACCCCCTAGACGCGGCGGCAGCGAAGGTGGCCGGGGCTGGGCAGATGTGGATCGGCTGGCTGGAGTTCGACGTCTTACTCGGTGATGTCCATTCGCTGAAGGAGAAGCGATCGGTGATCCGTCCGATCGTGGCCGAACTGCAGCGCAGGTTCAGCGTCTCGGCGGCCGAGACCGACTCCCTGGACCTGCACCGTCGCGCCGGAATCGGGATGGCCGTGGTGGCCGCCGATCGCGCGCATGTGGTGCGGGTACTCGACGCCGCCGAGCGGCTGGTCGCAGGGCGGCCTGAGATCGAACTCCTGTCGGCGCACCGGGGCCTGCAGCGCAGCGACGACTAGACCTGATCGCCTCGCTCCTCCTCCACCGCACACCGCGGCGGCATCGTCGACTCGACTAGACCTGCTGCCGCTTCCTGCGCAGCGGTGTCGGGGTGACGGTTCCCGGTGCCAGCCTTCGCGCCGAGATCAGGAACGCCGTATGCCCGCGCATGTTGTGCTGTGGGCGCACGGCCAATCCGACGACGTTCCAGCCGCGCTGCAGCGTCTCCCAGGCCCGCGGTTCGGTCCAGCACTGTTGCTCGCGCAGCGCCTCTACCGTCTTGGACAGCTGGGTAACGGTGGCGACGTAGACGATCAGCACCCCGCCGGGGACGAGCACCCGGGCGATGGTCTCCAGCACGTCCCAGGGCGCAAGCATGTCGAGCACCACCCGGTCGACCGAGGCGTCGGCCAGTTCGGAGTCCATCACGTCGCCGATGACCAATCGCCAGTTGTCCGGTTCTCGCCCGAAGAACGTCGCCACATTGCGGCGGGCGTGCTCGGCGTGGTCGTCCCGGACCTCGTAGGAGATGACCTGGCCGGCGGGTCCGGCGGCGCGCAGCAGCGAGCAGGTCAGCGCACCGGACCCCGCCCCGGCCTCCAGAACCCGCGCACCGGGGAAGATGTCACCTTCGTGGACGATCTGCGCGGCGTCTTTCGGGTAGATGACCTGCGCACCGCGCGGCATCGACATCACGTAGTCGATCAGCAGCGGCCGCAGCACCAGGAACGCGTCACCGTTGGTGGACTTAACGACGCTGCCCTCGGGCAGGCCGATGACCGTGTCGTGGTCGATCGCGCCGCGGTGGGTGTGGAACTCGCCGCCGGGCGCAAGGATCATGGTGTAGTGGCGTCCCTTGGGGTCGGTGAGCTGGACCCGGTCTCCGACGGCGAACGGGCCGGTCCTTCGCCGGGTGTCGGGCAGGTCGGTCACAGCCGTTCAGCCTGCCATAGCCGACTCGCCGCGCTCGCGTTCCCCGGGTTGTCGGTGTGCGGACCTAGGCTGCCAGCTATGTCTGATGAGGCGCTCGCCGCGCCGGCCTGCGACGAGGGGCACCGGGAGCGGCCGCGGCCCGCGCTGTCACCGTCGAGGGCCGCCGACTTCAAGCAGTGCCCATTGCTGTATCGCTTCCGCGCCATCGACAGGTTGCCGGAGCCACCGTCGACGGCACAGCTGCGCGGCTCGGTGGTGCACGCCGCGCTCGAGCAGCTCTACGCCATGCCGGCCGCCGACCGCGGTCCCGGCACCGCGGTGGCGCTGGTGGATCCGGCGTGGGAACGGATCGTCGCCGCCCAACCCGATCTCGTCGATGGCCTCGATCCCGAGCAACAAGGGCAGCTGCTCACCGAGGCCCGAGCCTTGCTGACCGGCTATTACCGGCTGGAGGACCCGACCCGGTTCGACCCGCAAAGCTGCGAACAGCGGATCGAGGTCGAGCTGGCCGACGGCACCCTGCTGCGCGGTTTCGTCGACCGCATCGACGTGGCCGGCACCGGTGAGATGCGCGTCGTCGACTACAAGACCGGCAAGGCTCCGCCCGCAGCCCGGGCGTTCGCGGAGTTCAAAGCCCTGTTCCAGATGAAGTTCTACGCGGTGGCGCTGCTGCGCGCGCGGGAGGTGCTGGCCAGCCGGCTGCGGCTGATCTATCTGGCCGACGGCCAGCTGCTGGACTACACGCCCGATCTCGACGAGCTGCTGCGCTTCGAGAAGACGCTGATAGCGATCTGGCGGGCGATCCAATCAGCCGGCACCACAGGGGATTTCCGCCCCAACCCGTCGCGGTTGTGCGACTGGTGCAACCACCGGGCGCGGTGCCCAGCCTTCGGCGGCACCCCACCGCCCTACCCTGGCTGGCCCGACCGCCAGCAGCGCGAGCCGGCGGCGTGAACGCGCGCCGGTAGCCGATCGATGTCACTCCCCGCCCTCCGCCGTGCTTAATATTTAATTGAGTCTATATAGACAATATGTAATACTCGATTTCGTGGACGTCTTCGAAGCGGTGGCCGAACCGAACCGCCGGGTTCTGCTCGATGCGCTGGCTGGCAGTGAGCGGACCGCCGGTGAACTGGTCGCTATGTTGCCCGGGCTGACCCAGCCGTCGGTGTCGCGCCACCTTCGAATTCTTCGCGAGGTCGGCCTCGTCGAGGTGCGCCCCGACGCCCAGCGCCGTATCTACGCCCTGCGCGCCGACGGACTCGTGGCAATCGATAGCTGGATCGACCGATACCGGCGTTTCTGGAATGACCATCTCGACACTCTCGAACGGCACCTGGGATCGAGCAAGGGAGACAATGCATGACCTCACGCGAGGGTCGGCTCAGCATCGAAAATGACTGTGCCGTACTGACATTCGAACGCCGACTCCGACGCGGCGGTGAGCCTCATCGCCGTCGATACTGTCACCGACGACGACTGGCGTGTCCTCGATGGCGCGGACGCCATCGCCTTCGGCTGCCCGACCTACATGGGCAACGTGTCGGCGGGTTTTCAGACCTTCGCCGAACGCACCGGCCGTCGCTGCATGAGCGGAGCATGGCGCGACAAGATGGGTGCGGGATTCACCAATTCCGGCGCGAAGGCCGGTGACAAACTGCAGACCCTGACCGCACTGGCGGTCTTCGCCGCGCAACATCACATGCACTGGGTGAATCTCGGACTGCCGGCGGGGTGGAACACCGCGAGCGGTAGCGAACTCGACGTCAACCGCCTGGGGTTCTGGTTGGGCGCGGGCGCAGCGACCGACGTGGACGCCGACTCGACCGCGGTGCACGACGCCGATGTGCGCACGTGCGAACACCTCGGCCTGCGGGTGGCGACGGTAACCAGACAGCTGCTGGCCGGACGCGCGGCGCTGGCGACCGCCACCTAGCTCCGCGGCGGCATCTTCCTGAGGACCTCGCTTCGGCCCGAAACCTCGCCCTCTAGTAGCCGACGTCGCCGCACAGGATGGGCTGAAAATACGGGGTCGGCTTCCCCTGGTCGGTGATCTGGCTGGGCGAACCGAGATGGATGTTGACATACCATCCCGAAGGTGGCGGGGGCTGGTCGACGTTCTCGATCACCGTGGTCGTATCGGCAGTGCCGTCCGACGAAGCCACGACGGCGTCGAGCGGATACTTCACCGCTCCCTGAGCCGAGCACGAACCCACATGCACGTGTGCAGCGTGCTGACTGTCCGGCTCCAGGCCGCTGACCTTCGTAGTCACCGTCAAGGTTTTCTTGTCGACGTCGTATTTCAACTCGGCCGAGCCCTGCCGGTTCCCCGCCGGCGGCACCGGCTTCATCTCCAACGTCGCCGGCGCCGGCGGGGTGATGTCGGCACACGAGATCGGCGTGGGCAACAGCGACCCCGAACCGGCCAGATCCTCGTTGGAGCCCAGGTGAATGTTCAGGAACGTACCCGGCTCCAGTCCGTTGGGCGCCGGCTCCGAACTCACCAGCGTGGTGTTGACCGCCCCGCCGTCGTCGGCGACCACGTCGGGAAACGGAACAAGGACCTCGCCCTGCTCGGCGCAACTGCCCTTGTGGATGTGCATCGCATGTTTGCTGCCCGGAGCGAATCCGGTCATGTGCAACTCGGCGCTGACCTTCTTGGTCTGAGCATCCCACGTGAGAACGACGGTCCCCGACGGTTCGGCGCTCAATGCGACGTTGATCGCTGCTGGCACGGCCCCTGGCGCGGTGGCCGCAGGTGAGGTGTTCTCGGTCGAAGTCGTCCCGGTCTCGGACGCGGAGGTCGGGATAGTCGGCGACGGCGACGTGGCTGTCGTCGAGGAGTCCGAGCCACACGCCGCCGCCAGGATGGCGATGAAACCAAGGATCGCTGCAGGAAGTAGGACGTTTCGCCGGTACCGGCTGACCATCGTTGTCTCCTCCTCACGTCGGCGTACGGTTCGGCATCGGACTTGCCGGGCACGAGACTCGGGTGCCCAAACCAGCTAGCCGACCGTTCCTTGAGGTAGGCCGCCACGTCAGACAGGCCCCGAGTTTTGAGAGTACGCGGCGTAACTCCGGTACAGCTGTGAACTTGCTGGAAGTGAGCGCGAGCTGCGCTGGCGGCCCGGCCACACAGTTATGCCAGCGGCGTGAGCTCCTGCAACATCGTCGGTACCAGCTCGCTGACGGTCGGGTGGATGTGCATGGTGCGAGAGATGGCGGTGTAGGGCTTCTCGGCCGACATGATGTCGAGGATCGAATGGATGACCTCGTCCCCGCCAACACCCAGGATCGCCGCCCCCAGGATCTGCTCCGTCTCGGCATCCACGACGACCTTCATGAACCCTTGTGTCTCACCCTTTTCCACCGCCCGGCCGACGCGGGTCATCGGCCGCTTGCCGACCAGTGCCTTGCGGCCCGAGGCCCGGACCTGTTCAACCGTCATGCCCGCGCGGCCCAGTGGCGGGTCCACGTAAAGCGCATAGGTGGGTACCCGGTCGCTGACCCGCCTGGGGTCGCCGTCGAGCAGATTGGCCGCCACGATCTCGAAGTCGTTGTAGGAGGTATGGGTGAACGCGCCCTTGCCATTGCAGTCCCCCATCGCCCAGATGTGCTCGGCGGTGGTGCGCAGCTGATCGTCGACGACGACGTAGCCACGCCTGTCGACGTCCACCCCGGCCCGGTCCAGGCCCAGATCGTCAGTGTTGGGTCGGCGTCCCACCGCGACCAGCAGGTGAGATCCCGCCACGGGTTCCGCTCCTTCGCGCGGGATCGCTTCGAACCCGTTGTCGCGCTTACGGAACCGCAGGGCGTTCGCGTCGGTGACAACGGTGATCCCCTCGGCCTCCAGGATGTCGCGGATCGCCGCCGAGACGTCGTCGTCCTCGCGCGGGGTCAGCCGGGGACCCTTCTCGATGACCGTGACCCGTGCCCCGAAGCGGCGGTACATCTGGGCGAACTCCAGCCCGATGTAGCTGCCGCCGACGACGACCAGATGCTCGGGCAGCCTGTCGAGGTCCAGAATGCCGACGTTGGTGAGGTAGTCGATATCGGACAGTCCCGGGATGTCGGGGGCCACCGCGCGTCCGCCGACGTTGAGGAAGATCCGTTCGGCTTCCAGGACCTCGTCGCCGACGATGAGGGTGTGCGGGCCTTCGAAGCGGGCGTGACCGCGGATCAGACTGCACCCGGGCATGCCGTCGAGCCAGGACTCGACGCCGTGGCGGTCGCCGAGCATGATCCGGTCCTTGCGCGCCTTGACCGTGGCCATGTCGATGCCCACATCGCCGGTGCCGACACCGTATTCGGCGCCTCGCCGGGCGATATGGGCGGCGTGTGCGCTGGCCACCAGTGTCTTGGTGGGGATGCAGCCGTAGTTGACGCAGGTGCCGCCGACGAGTTTGCGTTCGACCACGGCCACCGTCTGCCCGGCCGCGGTGAGCCGGCCCGCCAGCGGCGGACCGGCTTGTCCGGCACCGACGATGATCGCGTCATAGGAGGTCATAACGCGCTGGCCAGACAGACGATGAGCAGGCCGCCACCCACCGCAACAACATCTTCGGCCAGGGCGACCGGGAGGTCACGGCCCTTGTTGGTCGCCGTCAGCCGCTTCCGCGCCTCATATCCGCCCACGGTGCCCAGCGCTGCACCGACGATGCCCGCCCCCAGTGCGCCCCAGGGGTATCCCCACGCGGTCCCGATGACCGCGCCGGTGAAACCGCCGGTGATCAGGCGCGTGGTGAACGGGGTCGGGTTCTTGCGGCTCGGCGTCTTGGGCAATGGATCGGTGAGTAGCTCGCCGGCCGCGAGGATCGTCAGGATGGCCACCGTCACCCAGTTCCCCACCCACGATGCCCACGTCCCGGACACGTCGATCCACTCGACGGACGCCGCCCACGCGACGGCGGCCGGAGCGGTGAGGGCACGCAGACCGGCGATGACGCCGATCAGTAGGGCCAACAGCAGGACGAGAGCGTGCGTCATGGCGGTCCTCCCGACGGCCGGCAGCAACTACCGGGACGCTAACACGCCGGTGGCCGACGGTTCGGCGTACTTCAGAAGCGACAGAATCTGATGTCGGAGGCCAGGATCGCCTTGGCGCCGATGGCCGCGAGCTCGTCCATGATGGCGTTGACGTCGCGGCGCGGCACCAGCGCGCGCACCGCCACCCAGTCCGGGTCGGCCAGCGGAGCGATCGTCGGCGACTCGAGACCGGGTGTGATCTCGGCGGCATGCTCGAGCACCGAACGGGGGCAGTCGTAGTCGAGCATCAGGTACTGCTGGCCGAACACCACTCCCTGTACGCGCGCGGCCAGCTGATCGCGTGCAGCCTTGTTGGACTCGTCGGCGTTGTCGGTTCCCTCAATCAGCACCGCTTCTGAATCACACAGCGGCTCACCGAAAGCCGCCAGGTTGTGCAGGCGCAGTGTGCGTCCGGAACCGACCACGTCGGCGATAGCGTCGGCGACACCGAGCTGGATGGAGATCTCTACGGCGCCGTCCAATCGGATCACCGTCGCATCGATTCCCTTGCCGGCCAGGTCTTTCCGCACGAGGTTGGGGTAGGCGGTGGCGATGCGTTTCCCGGCCAGATCCGCTGTGGTCCAGTTTCGCCCGGCCGGCGCGGCGTAGCGGAAGCTGGACGACCCGAAGCCCAGTGCCAGCCGTTCGCTCACCGGGGCATCCGATTCGGCGGCCAGGTCCCGGCCGGTGATGCCGAAGTCGAGCTGCCCGGAGCCGACGTAGATGGCGATGTCCTTGGGCCGCAGGAAGAAGAACTCGACGCCATTGCCCGGGTCGATGACGGTGAGGTCCTTGGGGTCGCTGCGACGTCGGTAGCCCGCCTCCGAGAGGATCTCGGCGGCGGGTTCGGACAGTGCGCCCTTGTTCGGCACAGCGACACGCAACATGGTGGCCATTCAGAGCTTCCGGTAGATGTCGTCGAGGTTCAGCCCGCGGGCGATCATCAGAACCTGCGTCCAGTACAACAGCTGGCTGATCTCCCCGGCCAGCGCCTCGTCCGGCTCGTGCTCGGCGGCCAGCCAGACCTCACCGGCCTCCTCGAGGATCTTCTTGCCGAGGCTGTGCACGCCGGTATCGAGTGCGGCGACGGTGGCGCTGCCGGCCGGGCGCGTGCGGGCGCGCTCCCCCAGTTCGGCGAACAGTTCCTCGAAGGTCTTCACGGCCAGCGATTGTTCCATGCTGGCCAAGGCGCCGTCACGGCGGTTTCCGCCGAGGGGCCCGTGCACCGACGATGCGGGCGGGAACCGCCCGAGGAGGAGGCGGACAGATGGGGACCCGTACGCCGACGATGCGGGCGGGAACCGCCCGAGGAGGAGGCGGACAGATGGGGACTACGCTGCCTCCCTGTGCGGATGCCCCGGACCACGAGATTCATCGCCGTTGTCGCCCTGATCGGGGCCGGCTGCTCGGGGCCGATAGTCAACACCGGCGAGAACGCCCCGCAGACCGAGGCCCCGACCCCGCCGACGTCATCGACACGGCCCAGCAACGAGAAGCTGGTCAACGCGTTCGACTACTACGTCAAGACCGACAACCGCGCCGGCTACTACTTCTCCAGCCCGAGCGGCCGGTGGCGCTGCGTGATCGTGCCCCGCACCTGGACCGGCTGCCGGTCGGCGGCCAGCCCAGCGCGGATCGCCATCACCGGCGCACCCCGCACGGTGACCGACGACCAGGGGCAAACCACCGCCCCGAACTCCATTGTGGTGCGCACCCTCGGTGACCCGCAGTTCGCGTCGCTGCCCGCCGATCTGTTCAAGCCGGCGTCCGGAAAGGCGAAGACCCTGGAATACGACAAGATCCTGGCCGCCGCCGGTTTCCGGTGCAACGTCCAGGAGCAGACCGGCATCTCCTGCCTCAGCGAGGAGACCGACAACGGCTTCACGTTCTCCGCCGACGGGGCGAGTTGGCAGTACACCGACGTGCCCTGAACTCACCAGGTCTGGTCGGAGGCTCGCACCAGCATCTCGTTGACGGCCACCCGGCGGTCCCGGGTGACCATGTAGGACACCGCATCAGCAATGTCGTCGGGCCGCAGCAGTTCCATCGTCTCCAGTTGACGGGCCATCTCGGCGGGCACACCGCTGCGCAGTCGTGCGGCCATCTCGGTGTCAACCGTCCCGGGTTCGACAATGCCGACCCGCACCCGCCGGTGCAGCAGTTCCTGGCGCAGCGATTCGGCGAACGCGTTCACGCCGAACTTTGTCATGCTGTAGACAGCGGTCCCCGGGCGAGCGACGCGCCCGGCTGTCGAGCTGATCATGACCAGGTCGGCGACCCGCCGCGGGGACGTCCCGGCCGCCTCGATCAGGTGTGGCACAGCGACGCGGGTGATGTTCAGAACGCCCGCGATATTGACCTCGAGCATGCGTTGCCACACATCGGCGGGGGCGTCGACGACGGGACCGGGCACCATCACACCGGCGTTGTTGACCACGACGTCGAGCCGGCCGAGCTCGGTGAGCGTCTGATCGACTGCCGAGGACGCCTGGTCCGGATCGGTGACGTCGGCGACCACGGCGATCGCCTCGCCTCCGCGGTCGCGCAGCCCGGTGGCCAGCGCCTGGAGCCGGTCCGCCCGGCGGGCCAGCACCGCCACGGCGGCGCCATCGGCGGCGAGCCTGCGGGCAGTGACCTCACCGATACCGCTGCTGGCACCGGTCACCAGCGCCACGGTGCCTGCGAGCGGATCACCCATAGCGACAAGCTTATGCGCCTGCTGGCGGGTGCCGGCGGGCCAGTCGATGCTCCTGCATCAGGTATGGGCAGGCTTGTCCTCGTGTATCAGTTCGGCGTGCATGTCCTCCAGCGACACACCTTTGGTCTCGGGCACCCACTTCCACACGAATACGAACGACAGCATCGCGCACAGCGCGTAGAAGCCGTATGCCCCACCGAGCACGTCCCGCAGTCCGGGGAAGCTGACGGTGATCAGCCAGTTGGCCGACCATTGGCCGGCTGCGGCCAGACCCAGTGCCGCGGCGCGGATCCGGTTGGGGAACATCTCGCCGAGCAGCACCCAGACCACCGGACCCCAGGACATACCGAAGGAGACGACGAACAGGTTCGCGGCGATCAGCGCGATCGGCCCGGCCACCGAGCCGAGCTGCGGTGTACCGCCCACCTGCGTCGCGGTGCCGAAGATGACGGCCATCGTGGCCAGCGTGAGCGCCATGCCGCCGGACCCGATGAGCAGCAGTGGCTTGCGGCCGATCTTGTCGATGAGGGCGATCGCGACCAGCGTGGTCAGGATGTTGACGATGGACGTGACGACGGTGATGAGGAACGACGAACTCTCCTCGAAGCCCACGGCCTCCCACAGCACGTTGGAGTAGTAGAAGATCACGTTGATACCGACGAACTGCTGGAAGATCGACAGGCCGAGGCCGACCCACACGATGCCGTACAGACCGCCCGTCGGCTTCTTCAGATCGCGCCACGACGGTTTGTCCTCACGGTTCAGCGTGGTCTGAATCCGGCTGATCGTGATCTCCAAGTTCTTCTCACCCAGCAGCATCGTCAATACTCGGCGGGCTTCCGGGATACGGTGCGTGGCAACCAGATAGCGCGGGGATTCGGGGATCGTGAACGCCAACAGCCCGTATACCAGGGCCGGGATGGCCATCGCCAGGAACATCCATCGCCAGGCCTCCAGGCCCAGCCAGAGCTCGTTCCGGGCGCCACCGGCGATGTGGGCCAGCGCATAGTCGATCGCCAGCGACAGGAAGATGCCGGACACGATGGCCAGCTGCTGAAGCGAGCCCAGCCGACCGCGGATGCGCGGCGGCGAGGTCTCTGCGATGTAGGCCGGCGCGATCACCGACGCCACACCGACACCGATACCGCCGACGATGCGGAACACCACGATCAGCCACACGCTGGTGGCCAGGCCGGTGCCGATGGCACTGAGAAGGAACAGCACCGCGGCGATCTTCATGACCGCGATCCGGCCGATCCGGTCGGCGATGCGGCCGGCCGTGATCGCGCCGGCGGCGGCGCCGAGCAACGCCGAGGCGACGGCAAACCCGAGTGAGGCGTCATTGATGCCGAAGTGGGCCTGGATCGAGGACACCGCGCCGTTGATCACCGCACTGTCGTAGCCGAACAGCAGGCCGCCGAGGGCCGCGACCGAAGCGATGCGGAGGGCGGTGCGCCCCGAGGTGTACTCCGCGTCGCCGAATGCCGATGGTGTATCGCTGATGGGGCCCTGGCCAGCCATGACGCATCCTTTCCGCCACGCCGCGTAACGTGATGGAAACACAATCGCACAGTCGGGCCGCCGGTGCGCCCGGTTTGACGCGCGCCTCTCAGGCCGAGCGCTCGCCGAGGCCGAATTGCAGCTCGGCGTAGACCTCCCGCAGCTGTGGGACATCCATCAGCGTCAGCGAAGCCACATGGCGGCGCCGCGGAGTCGTCGGCACCTCGACATCGTTGGGCACCACCAACACCGGGCAGCCCGCCTCCTCGGCCGCCGCGGCTCCGGTGACGGAGTCCTCGATCGCCAGGCACTGGCCGGGGTCCAGCCCGAGCAGCGCGGCCGCGCGTTCGTAGGGATCCGGCGCCGGCTTGGCCCGCATCACCTCGTCGCCGCACACGCTGACCGAGAAATAGTGGCGACCAATACTGTTCAGCGCCCGATCGGTGAGCACCCGGCGGGTGTTGGTCACCAGCGCTATCGGCACATCCGCGCCGGCAAGGGTGTCGAGCAGTTCGCGGGCGCCCTCGCACCACGGCAGCCCGCCGTCGAACAACTCGCCGGTGTAGTCGTGCAGCCAGTCGACCATGGCGGCCATGCCATCGGGATCGGGCTCCAGCCCGAGGTCGCTGTACACGAGGGACATCACGTCCTCGGCCGAGCCACCCACAGTGGCGTCGCGGACCTCCGGGGTCAGCTCGCCGCCGAGGCGCTTGTAGAGCTCTTGCAGCGAGATGTCCCAGAGCTTCTCAGAGTCGACCAGGGTGCCGTCCATATCGAACAACACTGCGCGTAGGTGTGCCATCAGACGTTAGACTACTTCGCTTCGGGGTGATGAACGACGAAGGCGTCGGTGGACTGTTCGGGGTGCAGCGGCAACCCCTCGGACAGTGGCACACCGATGCGGTTCTCGGCGACATCGGAGCGGGCCAGAACCTCGACCGACCTCCTCTGCTTTGCGTTTTGCGCCAAAGCATTTCGAGCATTCGTACCGGGCCTTGTGCGCGGCTTCCGTTTCGCACGCCGCGCTCGCCTCCGGCAAGTCGTTGTCGATGGCCTCGCCGGGCAGCACCGGGAACTTCTCGGCCACACCGCGGCTGTTCATCTCCCCGAGGTTTTCCTTCCTCACCACGGTGGACTCAACCAGCAGCCCAGACATGCCGACGACTTCGGCGCTCTTGCCCTCGGCCACGTCGAGGATGGTCGAAATCGGTTGTTTGATAACGATGTTGGCGACTTCGTAGCCGTTGCAACCCAAGATCGTGTCGACCAGGTTCTGGGCTCAGTCCTCCGGGTTGTAGCCGAGGTTGGGGCCGAGCCAGCGCTCGGCTTCGGCCAGGGTCCAGCCCTTGCGCTTCGCGTAGTCGGCGACCTGGTCCTGGGCCATCCGGCCGACCACGAAGTACTGCGACTGCGGATGCGAGAAGTACCAGCCGCTGACGGCGGCACCGGGCCACATCGCCATCGACTCGGTCAGCTCGATGCCGGTGCGCTCCTGGACGTCCATCAACTTCCACAGCGTCGCCTTCTCGGTGTGCTCCGGGCAGGCCGGGTAGCCCGGCGCTGGGCGGATTCCCACGTACTTCTCGCCGATGAGCGCCTCGTTGTCCAGCTGCTCGTCAGGCTGGAATCCCCAGAACTCCTTGCGGACCCGTTGGTGCATCCGTTCGGCGAACGCCTCTGCCAGCCGGTCGGCGAGCGACTCCAGCAGGATCGCGTTGTAGTCGTCGTTGGCTGCCTTGAACTCGGCGATCTTGTCCTGGATGCCGAGTCCCGCGGTGACGGCGAAGGCGCCGATGAAATCGGCGACCCCAGTTTCTTTGGGCGCGATGTAGTCGCCCAGCGACCGGTTCGGGATGCCGGCCCGGTGCTCGCCCTGCTGACGCAGGTTGTGCAACGTGGTCATCACCTCGGTACGAGTCTCGTCGGTGTAGACCTCGACGTCGTCGCCGACAGCGTTCGCCGGGAAGAACCCGATGACCCCGTTGGCAGTCAGCCACTTCTCCTTGATCAGGGTGTCGAGCATCTCCTGGGCGTCGTCGTACAGCTTGCGGGCAGTCTCGCCCGAGGCCGGGTTGTTGAGGATGTCGGGGAAGCGGCCCGTCATCTCCCAGGCGTTGAAGAACGGCTGCCAGTCGATGAACTCGCGCAACTCGGCGAGGTCGTAGTCCTCGAACTCCCGAACGCCGATGCCTTGGGCGGGAACCGGCGGCGTGTAGTCGTCCCACTCGATCGGCGTCCGGTTCGCGCGGGCCTTCTCCAGCGTCAGCATCGGCCGCTCACTCTTCTGAGCGTGCCGTTCGCGCAGAGATGCGTAATCCTTCTCGGTGGCTTCCAGCAGGGCTGGACGCTGCTTGTCGTCGAGGAGCGCAGCAGCGACCGGCACTGAGCGGGAAGCGTCCTTGACCCAGACCACCGGACCGCTACGCCGCGGCGCCACCTTCACCGCCGTGTGGGCGCGTGAGGTGGTCGCGCCACCGATCAACAGCGGGATCTCCAGCCCTTGGCGCTCCATCTCGACCGCGAAGTTGACCATCTCGTCCAGGGACGGGGTGATCAGGCCCGACAAGCCGATGATGTCGGCGTTGTGCTCCTTGGCCGCGTCCAGGATCTTCTGGGCGGGCACCATCACACCGAGGTCGATCACTTCGTAGTTGTTGCACTGTAGGACGACGCCGACGATGTTCTTGCCGATGTCGTGAACGTCGCCCTTCACCGTCGCCATGATGATCGTGCCGTTGGTGTCCTTACCGGCCGCCGCGCCGGACTCTTCTTTCTCCGCCTCGATGTACGGCAGCAGGTAGGCAACAGCCTTCTTCATCACCCGGGCCGACTTCACCACCTGGGGCAGGAACATCTTGCCTGAGCCGAAGAGTTCGCCGACGACGTTCATGCCGTCCATCAGCGGGCCCTCGATCACCTCGATCGGCCGCCCACCGGCGGCGGCGATCTCGGCCCGCAGTTCCTCGGTGTCGGCGTCGACGTCGGCGTCGATTCCCTTGACCAGGGCGTGGGTGATCCGCTCGCGGACCGGGAGGCTGCGCCACTCCGCAACCTTTGCGTCACCGGGTCCTTCTGAGCTGTTGAACCGTTCAGCGATCTCCAGAAGCCGCTCGGCCGCGTCCTCGCGACGGTTCAGGACGACGTCCTCGATTCGCTCCCGCAGCTCGGGGTCGATCGAGTCGTAGGGCACTAGGGCGCCAGCGTTGACGATGCCCATGTCCAGGCCGGCGTTGATGGCGTGGAACAGGAAGACCGCGTGGATCGCCTCGCGGACGGGGTTGTTGCCCCGGAACGAGAACGACACGTTCGAGATACCGCCGGAGATGTGCACCCCGGGCAGGTTCTCCTTGATCCATGCGCAGGCCTCGATGAAGTCGATTCCGTACGTCGCGTGCTCCTCGATACCGGTCGCCAGCGCGAAGCAGTTCGGGTCGAAGATGATGTCCTCGGCCGGGAAGCCGACCTCGTCGGTCAGGATCCGGTAGGCGCGCCCACAGATCTCCTTGCGGCGCTCCAGGTTGTCGGCCTGACCCCGTTCGTCGAAGGCCATCACGACGACGGCGGCGCCGTACTTGCGGCACAGCCGTGCCTCGCGGATGAACTTCTCCTCGCCCTCCTTCATGGAGATCGAGTTGACGATCGGCTTGCCCTGCTCGTTCTTCAGGCCCGCCTCGATGACCTCCCATTTGGAGGAGTCGATCATCACCGGGACGCGGCTGATGTCCGGCTCGGCCGCGATCAGCTTGGTGAACCGATCCATCGCGGCGATGCCGTCGATCATGCCCTCGTCCATGTTGATGTCGATCACCTGCGCACCGACCTCGACCTGCTGCAGGGCCACCGACAGCGCGGTGTCGTAGTCCCCGGCCTTGATCAGGTTGCGGAACCGGGCGGAGCCGGTGATGTTGGTGCGCTCACCGATGTTCACGAACAGGGAGTCGTCGGTGATGTTGAGCGGCTCCAGGCCCGAGAGCCGGGTGGCCACCGGAATCTGCGGCAGTTCGCGCTGCGGCTTGCCCTCGACGACCTTGGCGATCTCGGCGATGTGCGCCGGCGTCGTTCCGCAGCAACCACCGACCAGGTTGACCAGGCCGGCCTCGGCGAACTCGGCGAGGTAGCCAGCCTGACACTCGGGGGACTCGTCGTACTCGCCGAAGGCGTTGGGCAGGCCGGCGTTCGGGTAGCAGGAGACGAAGGTGTCCGCGATCCGCGCCATCTCGGCGATGTAGGGTCTCATCTCCGGCGCGCCCAGGGCGCAGTTGAGGCCCACCGCGATCGGCTTGGCGTGCCTGATCGAGTTCCAGAATGCTTCGGTGACCTGACCGGACAACGTCCGTCCGGAAGCATCGGTGATGGTGCCCGAGATGATCACCGGCCAGCGGCGTCCACGGTCCTCGAACAGCGTCTCGATTGCGAACACCGCCGCCTTGGCGTTCAGCGTGTCGAAGATCGTCTCGATGATGAGGAGGTCGGCGCCACCGTCGACCAGGCCGTTGGCAGCGTCGAGGTAGGCGGCGACCAGCTGGTCGTAGGAGACGTTGCGGGCCCCGGGGTCGTTGACGTCCGGCGAGATCGACGCGGTCCGCGTCGTCGGCCCCAGCGCCCCGGCGACGTACCGGGGCTTCTCCGGGGTGCTGAACTCGTCGGCGGCCGCCCGCGCCAGTGCAGCGCCGGCGTAGTTCAGTTCGTAGCTCAGCTCCGCCATGCCGTAGTCGGAGAGCGAGACCGCGTTCGCATTGAACGTATTGGTCTCCAGGATGTCGGCGCCCGCCTCCAGGTACTCGCGGTGGATCCCCTCGATGATCTGCGGCTGCGTCAGGTTGAGCAGATCGTTGTTGCCCACGAGATCGCTCGGCCAGTCCTTGAATCGCTCGCCGCGGTAACCGGCCTCCTCCGGCCGGTCCCGCTGGATCGCCGTGCCCATCGCGCCGTCGATCACCACGATCCGCTGGCGCAGAGTTGCCGTCAGTTCGTCGGTGCAGTCGGGTCGGATGTGCGGCGCGAAGGTGTTCAAATCAACGGCGTTCACGTGCGCTCCTTCCGTAGCGGAAGGCGTCCTTGACTCTGTCGAGCGTGGCGGATGCCGGCAAGGACCCGGACCCGTTGCAACGCCTCTCGACCGGCACAGTCTACGTCGTCACCCGATCGACGTCTGGACGCCCAACTCGTCACCGCGATCGATTCCGATCCGCTCGGCGATCTCGGTGCCATGCAGCGACAGCTCGCCGTTGCTGTCGGCAATGACGTGGTCACCAAGGTTAACCAGATTGCAGCCGAACGTATTTCGTTTCGACGACGTCGGGCCGGGTCTCGTTGAGGATCTCGTTGCAGCCCTCGCGTCCACGGAAGTCGTCGAGCGTCAGGGCGGCGGCCTGCAGCTGCGTGCCCATCGCGCCGTCCCCGACCATCACATGCTGCGACAGCGTGTCCAAGAAGTCGGTGTCATAGGCGCGATCAGCAGGAGGAGACACCACACCAGGGTAGTAGGTCATCCTCATTCGGTGGCCGACCCGGGTCGCACCGGCGCCCTCGGCAAGCGTCCTCACCGAGCCCGCTGACCGCAACGACAGGCGTCATCACCGAGTCCGATGGCGGCGACGACAGGCGTCGCCGACTTGCAGCTCATCGCCGCCCTGCAAGTCGTAGGCTGAACCTGTGACCGCGTCCAACCACAGCCGCGACAAAGGCCCGGACCTGCCCGAACTCCACAACACGATCATCGTGGCGGCGTTCGAGGGCTGGAACGACGCCGGCGACGCTGCCAGCGGCGCACTGGAGCACCTGGACGCGATCTGGGAGGCCGAGCCGATCATTGAAATCGACGACGAGGCCTACTACGACTACCAGGTGAATCGGCCGGTGATCCGCCAAATCGACGGTGTCACCCGCGAGCTGGTTTGGCCCTCGATGCGGATCTCACACTGCCGGCCCCCCGGCTCGGATCGCGACATCGTGCTCATGCACGGGGTCGAACCCAACATGCGGTGGCGCACCTTCTGCGCCGAGCTGCTGGCGATCGCCGACAAGCTCAACGCCGACACCGTGCTCATTCTCGGAGCACTGCTGGCCGACACCCCGCACACCCGGCCGGTACCGGTGTCCGGGGCGGCCTACTCCCCCGACTCGGCCAAGTTCTTCGGCCTGGAGGAAACCCGCTACGAGGGACCGACCGGCATCGCCGGGGTGTTCCAGGACGCCTGCGTGGCCGCGGGTATCCCGGCGGTGACATTCTGGGCGGCGGTTCCGCACTACGTGTCCCAGCCGCCGAACCCCAAGGCCACCGTGGCGCTGCTGCGCCGCGTCGAGGACGTGCTCGACATCGAGGTGCCGCTGGCCGACCTGCCCGCGCAGGCCGAGGAGTGGGAGCAGGCCGTCACCGAGATGACCTCCGAAGACGAAGAGATCGCCGAGTACGTGGCCTCCCTGGAACAGCGTGGTGACGCCGAGGTCGACATGAACGAGGCGTTGTCCAAGGTCGACGGCGACTCACTGGCCGCCGAGTTCGAGCGCTACCTGCGCCGGCGCGGTCCGGGCTTCCCAGGCTGAACGCCCGAAGCGCTCACTGCGGGGCGAATGCCACCATCGGCAGGTCTGAGACCAGCCGCTCCCGAGCCGACGGGCTGCCGTCGTAGTGCCAGCCCACCATCTTGCTGAGCGTCCTGCGTACCACCGGGGCGATGAGTCGGTTGCGGCGCTCGTAGCCGGCCAGCACCTCGGCAGCCTCGACCGCATCCACCCGGCGCCAGGCTGGCGTGAACCGGCGTCGGCCGGTCACGACCTCGACGGCAGGGGCGGCCTCGATGTTGCGATACCAATCCGACGACGACCCGAACCCGGCGACGACGTACACCTGTTCCCCGCTGGTGCCGACGACCTCGAGCACGGTCCGGTAGCGGCGGCCCGATCGCCGGCCGACATGGGTCAGGCAGAGAAAACGTTTGCCCAACAGCCAGCCCAGATCGCGGTCGTACAGTCGGGTAGGTAAGCGAAAGAACAGGCGCGTGACGCGTCCGGGCTGCCACCGACTCACTTGGCCGCCGCCTGCCAAGCCGAGTTCCCGCTGCGCAGATTCGTGATCAGGGCCGTGGACTTGCCGGCAAGCGCCGCGCCCACATAGCGATTGGCCAACGGCACCCAGCCCGCCACCGCCAGCGCGGTGCGACGCACCCACAAGTCCAGGGCCGACCTCGGCAGGAACCAGCGCGCGGCGGCCCGTCCGCTGGCCTGCTTCTCCTCGGCGACCGGACGCCACAGCCGTTCGTAGTCACCGAGCGCCTGCTCGATCGACGGTGCCTGTTGCAGCCGGTCGGCCAGCACATAGGCGCCGGCGATGCCCAACGACGCGCCCTGCCCGGCGAGCAGCGATACCGCATAGCAGGCGTCACCCACCAACGTGACCCGGCCGGAGCTCCACTGCGGCAGCTGGATCTGGGCGACCTGGTCGTAGTAGATGTCCTCGGCTGGCGGACATTCCTCGAGTGCGCGCGGCACGAGCCAGCCCAGACTTCCGTACGCCTGCCGTCATCGGGGCGTTCCTGCCGACCGGTTGGTAGGCGTGCGATAACGTGCTGGGGGTACTGGCGAGTAACAACGAATTGAGGGTCGTCATCGTGAGGCTGGCACTCAGCGACGCCGACGCGGCGTTCCGCGACGAATTGCGCGAGTTCTTCACCACACAGATCCCGGCTGAGATCCGGGATCGAGCCCGCAACGAGAATCTCCGATTCCCGGAAGACATGGTCACCACCCAGCGGATCCTGAACCAGGCGGGTCTGGCGGTGCCGAACTGGCCCGTCGAGTGGGGCGGCAAGGACTGGTCGCCGCTGCAGCGCCAGATCTGGGCCGACGAGATGCGGCTGGCCTGCGTGCCCGAGCCGCTGGCGTTCAACGCCAGCATGGTGGGCCCGGTGATCGCCCGGTTCGGATCGCAAGAGATCAAGCAGCGGTTCCTGCCCCCCACCGCCAACCTCGACATCTGGTGGTGCCAAGGCTTTTCCGAGCCCGAAGCGGGCTCAGACCTGGCCTCGCTGCGCACGACCGCGGTGCGCGACGGCGACAGCTATGTGATCAACGGCCAGAAGACCTGGACCACCCTGGGCCAGTTCGCGGACTGGATCTTCGTGCTGGCCCGTACCGACCCGAACGCCCCCAAGAAGCAGGCCGGTATCTCGTTCATCCTGGTCGAGATGTCCACGCCGGGCATCACCCTGCGCCCGATCAAACTGATCGACGGCAAATGCGAGGTCAACGAGGTGTTCTTCGAAGACGTCCGGGTGCCGGCCAACCAGCTCGTCGGTGAGGAGAACGCCGGCTGGACCTACGCCAAGTTCCTGCTGGCCAACGAGCGCACCGGCATCGCCCGCATCGGTACCACCAAGGTGTGGCTGGCCCAGGTCAAGGAGCACGCGGCGCAGACCGCCGTCGGCGGCACAAGCCTGCTGGAAGATCCGCTGTTCGCCGCCCGCGTCGCCGAGGTCGAGAACGAGCTGCTGGCCCTCGAACTCACCCAGCTGCGAGTCAGCGGCGACGAAGGCGGAGGCAAACCCAACCCGGCGTCATCGATCCTCAAACTGCGCGGAAGCCAGCTTCAGCAGGCCGTCACCGAGCTGCTCGTCGACGTCGCCGGCCCGGATGCGCTGCCGTTCGGCGCCGGGGACAGCATCGACTCACCGGAGTGGGCCCAGCACGCCGCGCCCAGGTACCTGAACTTCCGCAAGACGTCGATCTACGGCGGAACCAACGAGGTGCAACGCACCATCATCGCCTCGACGATTCTGGGACTGTGAGGGCCGGCCGTGAACTTTGACCAGACCGAAGAACAGCAACTGCTGGCCGACACCGCACGTGATGTGCTGTCGCGCAGCTATGACACCGAGAGCCGAAACAAGGCCATCGATTCCGAGCTCGGCTGGAGCCGCGAAGTGTGGCACCAGCTGGCCGAGATCGGCATCCTGGGCCTGGGATTCGAGCCCGAGGAGTCCGGCCAGATCGAGATCATGGTCGTGATGACCGAGATCGGCCGCCGGCTTGCCCCCGAGCCCGTCGCGGCCGCGGCACTGATCCCGGGCGGCGTGATAGCCGAACTCGGCACCGACGAACAACGCTCGCTACTCGACCAGGTCGGCGCCGGTGAGCGGCTGCTCGCCTTCGCCCACACCGAGCCGGGCATGCGTGGTTCATCGACCCTGACGACCCAGGCGGCGCAGCAAGGTGAGACGTGGACGATCACCGGACGCAAGAACCCGGTACTGGCCGGGGACTGCGCCGACGTCCTCGTCGTCACCGCGGCCCTGCCCACCGGTGGAGCCGGTCTGTTCCTCGTCGACGCCGAGGCCGCGACGCGCCGTTCCTACCGAACGTTCGACGGCCAGCGCGGCGCCGAGGTCGAGTTCGGCAACACCCCCGCAACGCCGCTCGGCGACGGCGGTGACGCGTCGAACCAGATCGAGGCCGCAGTCATGCGCTTCTCCTCCGCGCTGTGCGCCGAGGCCGTCGGGGCGATGGACGAAGCGCTGCGCCTAACCGCCGACTACCTGAAGACCCGCAAACAGTTCGGCGTGCCGCTCAAGACGTTTCAGACGCTCACCCAGCGGGCCGCCGACATGTACGTCTCACTCGAGCTGGCCCGCAGCATGAATCTCTACGCCGCGGTGTGCATCGCCGGCAGACGCTACGACCCCATCGTCGCGGCGCGCACCAAGCTGCAGATCGGCCGGTCGGGCCGACACATTGCGCAAGAGTCGATCCAGCTGCACGGCGGTATCGGAGTCACCGCCGAGTATCCGATCGCCCACTACGCCGCCCGCCTGACCGGGATCGACCAGACGTTCGGCTCGGCGACCGACCAGCTGCGCTTCCTCAGCGGTCGGGTCGGGACATACGGCACGGCCTCGCTGTAGTCGACGGACCGATCTACCGGAGTTCCAGCCGGTGCACAGCCCCGCGCCGACGCCGGGTGTTGTCGCCGTGAGATCCCGGTCGAGCACAGTACAGTCAGCTCGGTTGTCGGTACACGAGCACGTGGTACCGACCCGACACAGGACAGTGACGGGCGGTGAGGTCCACGATGACGGAAACGAGTCAGCCGACAGACTCCCAGACCGTGACCACACTTCCACGTCGGAAACCACGGTGGTGGCCGCGTTCGCTCAAGGTCGAAGACCGTCGTTCGATCATCGAAACCCTGATGGTGATGCCATCCGGGGCCGCGCTGGGCCGATTCGCGGTGCTGATGTTCTTGTCCAGCATGGTCGCCGCGGTCGGGCTGCTGCAGAATTCCGCGGCGGTGGTCATCGGCGCGATGATGATCGCGCCACTCATGTCACCGATCATGGGGGTTGCCGCCTCCCTGATCATGGGCTGGGGCTGGCGGCTGTTTCGCGGGCTGGTACTGGTGTCGGTGTCCGCCGGCGGGGCCGTCGTGGTGGGTTGGGTATTCGCCACACTGTTGGCCGCCACCGGGACTGGACTCCCGGCGGAGGTTGTCGCGCGGTGCAGTCCCGACATTCGGGACCTGCTGGTGGCGCTGGGGGCCGGCGCCGCGGGTGCATTCGCCATGGTCCACAAGCAGATCTCGGTGGCGTTGCCCGGTGTCGCGGTCGCTGTCGCGGTCGTGCCTCCTCTGGCAGCGGTCGGGGTGTTGCTCGGGCGCGGACAGCCGGATCTGGCCCGGGGCGCGGCGTTGCTGTTCGTGACGAACCTGGTCGGCATCGTATTGATGGCGGCGCTGGTGTTCCTGCTCAGCGGCTTGGTCCCGGTCCGCCTGTTCGGAGAGCGGCGTCCCCAGATCCTCGCTTCGCTGGCTGTGGCGGCGGCGTGCGCGGTAGCCGTTGCCCTGATCCTGATACCCCGATTCGTCGCGCTGACCGGTCATGCCCGTGATCTCGAGACCGCCACCCAGACCATCACGAACATGCTCAGCCCCGGAAGCTCGCTCGGCCGCATCACCACCGGCGGCGGCTCGGTGAGCGCCGAGATCGTCGGCCCGAGCCCGCCGCCATCGATGCAGGAAATGGCAACGAGCCTGAGCCGCGCGCTGGGACGACCGGTCACGGTGCAGTTGGGATGGATACCCGTCCAGGATCCGGAGCAAGACGAGCCGAAGACCCCGCCTCCACCACTGAGCGCGCTGACCCCGGTCGTCGAGGAGTGGCTGGCCCCCCAGTCGTTGTCGCTGCAAGGGCTCAGTTACCAGACCGGAACTCTGGTGGTCGCCACGGCCGGGCCGCGTCCGCCCAAGAGCTCTGATGAGCTCGCCGCACAGATCGACGAGCTGTTCGACAACCGCATGCCGATCAGCCTGGGGTGGACCCGCACGCCCGAGGACAACGGACCCACCGATGAGGAGAGCGCACTGGCCGCCGCGCGAACGACCGCCGCAGCCTGGGCCTCGACCAGCAAGGACGTCGAGGTGCTGAATGTCACCGGATCCGCGCATTCCGTCTCGGTCACGCTGATCGGGCGAACCGAACCGGATGCCAGCACCCTGGAAGCCGATCTTCGAACCGCCCTGCCGCAGGCCACCATCACCATTCAATGGGTCTCCGGTGGCCTGTTGGTCAACGCGACGCCGACCCCGACGCCGACGTCCACGCCATCGCCGACGCCCAGTCCGACAGCGACCCTTGAGACGACATCGGCACCGACGCCGCCGCGCTGACCTCGGCGACGACTAGTCTCACTCGCGTCGCGATGGCGAATCCCTACAGCGGAACACCCAGCAGGGCGTCGACCGCCGCGGCGACCGCCGGCGGAGCGGCCGGGTCATGGCCGCCGTACTCCAGCGCATCGGTAGCCCAACCATCAACGGCGGCTAGCGCTTTGGGAGTATCGAGGTCGTCGGCCAGGTACCGGCGCACCCGCGCGATGACATCGGCGGCGTCCGGGCCGGCCGGCAGCGCAGCTGCCGCGCGCCAGCGGTGCAGGCGGGCATTGGCCTCGTCGAGCACCTGGTCGCTCCAGAATCGGTCGCCACGGTAATGCCCCGCCAGCAGGCCCAGCCGGATGGCCGCCGGGTCCACCCCTTGCGCCCTCAGCCGTGAGACCAGCACCAGGTTCCCGCGACTCTTGGACATCTTGTGCCCGTCCCAGCCGATCATGCCTGCGTGCACATAGTGCCGGGCGAACCTGCGCTCGCCGGTGACGCATTCGGCGTGCGCGGCCGAGAACTCGTGGTGGGGAAAGATCAGATCACTGCCGCCGCCCTGCACGTCGAGACCGGAACCGATACGGCTCAACGAGATCGCCGCGCATTCCACGTGCCAGCCCGGCCGGCCCGGGCCGAACGGTGAGGGCCAACTCGGTTCGTCGGGACGCGCAGCACGCCACAACAGCGCGTCGAGCTGGTCGGTCTTGCCGGACCGGTCGGGATCACCGCCGCGCTCAGCGAACAGCCGCATCATCGTGTCGCGGTCGTAGCCGGACTCGTATCCGAACTGCGCGGTGGCATCGGCGTGGAAGTACACGTCCGGGAATTGCTCGTCGTCGACGACGTAGGCCGCCCCGGAGGCGAGCAGTTTCTCGACGACCTCCACGACTTCGTCGATCGCTTCGGTCGCCGCGATGTAGTCCTTCGGGGGCAGCACCCGCAGCGCGGTCATGTCCTCGCGAAACAGCTGGGTTTCCCGGGCGCCGAGTTCACGCCAGTCAACGCCGTCGCGGTTGGCCCGCTCGATCAGCGGGTCGTCGACGTCGGTGACGTTCTGCACGTAGTGCACCTGGTGGCCGTTGTCCAACCACACCCGGTACACCAGGTCGAACGCCAGGTAGGTGGCGGCGTGGCCGAGATGGGTCGCATCGTAGGGGGTGATGCCGCAGACGTACATTGTCGCGGTCTCCCCCGGCGCAGTCGGGCGGACCTGCCGATCAGCACTGTCGTAGAGCCGTAGTTGCGGACCGCGCCCGGGTAGCGCTGGGATGTCGACGGCCGGCCACGACTGCATGCCGTCGACTCTAGGGTGTTTGATCTTCACTGCCCTCCGAGAGGTGTCCGCCAGGTTCGCCACACAGCGACAACGAAGAGCCTCGGTACATTCCCGAGGATGCGCAGCCAACCACCTCAGCTGGCCAGCCACATGGCGTCGAGCAGCAGGTCGGCGACGTCCGGTCGGCACATCAGCAGATCGGGCAGGTAGGGGTCGGGCTGGTTGTAGCGCAGTGGCGAGCCGTCCAGCCGGGTGGCATGCAGACCCGCCGCCTGGACCACCCCGGCCGGCGCTGCCGAATCCCATTCCCACTGTCCACCGGCGTGGATGTAGGCGTCGACGTCGCCGCGGACCACCGCCATGGCCTTCGCGCCCGCCGAGCCGATCCGCACGAACTCGATATCCAGCCGGTCGCGTAACCGCCACAACACCGCCGGCGGCCGATTGGAGCTGGCCGTGATCCGGATCGGGCCGGGCCTCGGCGTCGGCGGGGCGGTCACGGTGTCGCTACGGTGCACCTCGCCTATCGCCGGCAGGGCAACCGCGGCGTCGGTGATGGTGCCCTCCGCGCCACCGGTTTCCAATGTCGCCGAACCAGCGGCTCCGGTGTCCAATGTCGCCGGCCCAGCGGCTCCGGTGTCCAATGTCGCCGGCCCAGCGGCTCCGGTGTCCAATGTCGCCGGCCCAGCGGCTCCGGTGCGCTGCCACAAGGCCACGTGCACCGCCCAGTCCTCACGCAGCGGCGTCGAGAACTCTCGGGTGCCGTCGAGCGGGTCGATGATCCACACCCGGTCGGCATTGAGTCGTTTGAGGTCGTCATGGGCCTCCTCGGACAGCACGGCATCACCGGGCCGTTCGGCGCGCAGCCGTCGCAGCAGTAGCGCGTTGGCCCGGATGTCGCCGGCGTCACCCAGCGCCGGTGGGAAGTCGAATCCGACCTCGTCGCGCACTGCCAGCAGTAGCCGACCCGCCTCTTCGGCGAGCTCGGCGGCCAGTGCGGCGTCGGTCAAGGTCACTCTGCCAGTATCGCTGAATCATGATCATCGGCGCCGACCGGTCCATGAGCCGGCCGAGGAGGAGTTCGGCAATCCGACCCAACCGGACGACGATGCGGCCGGCGCAGCCGGCAGCGGAGAAGCCCGGCATCAGCTCGAGGCCCGGTAGATTGCGGCGAATGCGGCTGTTGTGCGCCCTCGCAGGCACCGTTCTGGCACCCATGGCCCTCGCCGGGTGCGAGCCGACGCCGCCACCGTCCCATCCGCTCGCCGGCACGGGCTGGGAGCTGGTCAGCATGGAGTCGATGAGCGACGAGCAAGGCACGACCGCCGTCGACGACCCTGCCCGGTACACGGTGGCGTTCGGCGCAGACGGCCACGCCGCGTTCCGCATCGACTGCAACCGGGGCAGCGCGAGCTGGCAGGCCACCGCGTCGGCACCCGACTCCGGCAGCCTCCGGTTCGGGCTGATCGCGCTAACCCGGATGGCGTGCCCGCAGCCGTCCCTGGAGCAACGGGTCATCACCGCGTTGGGCTACGTGCGCGGTTACCGGCTGATCGACGGGCGACTGTACATGTCACTGCTGGCCGACGGCGGAATCCTGCACTGGCAACCGGTCCATCAGACGGGCCCCGGTGACTAGAACGCCGGCCAGGGAATGGGCCGGCGGCGGTCCGGGGTCGGCATGACGGGGTCCCGCAACAGCGCATCGGCCCGGCGCCGCAAGGCGGCGACCTCGGCCCCGGTGAGGTGCACGCGCAGCTGCTGCCCCAGCGGGCCCGCGAGCTGCTCGACCAGCTCAGCGACCGCCCGCAGGGTCTCGTCGTCGATCGACGTGCCGGCCCACCCCCACAGCACGGTGCGCAGCTTGTCCTCGACGTGCAGCGAGACTCCGTGATCGACGCCGTACACCTGCCCGTCGACACCGGTCAGGATGTGGCCGCCTTTGCGGTCGGCGTTGTTCACGATCACGTCGAACACCGCGATGCGCCGCAACCGCGGATCGTCGGCGTGCACGAGTGTCACCTCATCGCCTGCGTGGTCGTAGGCACGTAGAATCGAAAGATAGCCAGCGGGAAGGGAATCCGCGGGGCACAGGTCGACGAGTTCGGCATCCGCCGGCTCGGAGTCGTCGGCGTCGCCGGGCTGATCCACCCATAGCTGCAGCATGCCAAGACCCGCAGGGCCATCGCGAATGATGGTGTGCGGAACGATGTTCCAGCCCAGAGCCGCGGAGACCAGATAGGCGGCGAGTTCACGCCCGGCCAGCGTGCCGTCGGGAAAGTCCCACAGCTGCTGTTCCCCGGCAATCGGCTTGTAGACGCAGTGGACTGTCTCGGAGTTCCACTGTGCTTCACATAGGAATGTGGCGTTGCTGGCCGAGCGGATACGCCCCAGGATGGTCAGCTCACCGCAATGCAGCACCTCGTGGGCTCGTTGGCGACCGGTAGGTGTCACGAGTCGAGGTCGTCATCGGCTCCGGAGAGCGCGCCGCGTCGATATCCGTTGGTGCGCACACAGATGTGTCCCTCGGGGTCCAGTGGTTCGTCGCACAGCGGGCAGGGCGGCCGACCCCCCGAGATGACCCGATGCGAGCGGGTCGCGAACTGCCGCGCCGACTCCGGCGTGAGGAACACCCGCACCGCATCGGGGCCCTCTTCGGCGTCGTCGAGCACCACCGAGGCATCGAATTCGGTGTCGGTGACCGCGAGCAGCTCGACCACGACGGTCTGCGCCTCCGAATCCCAGCCCAGCCCCATCGTGCCGACCCGGAACTCGGCATCGACCGGAGTTATCAGCGGACTGACGTCGTCGATCTCGCTCTCCGGCGGCAATGGAGTGCCGAACCGCCGGTTGATCTCCACCAGCAGCGCGCCGATACGTTCCGCCAGCACCGCGACCTGCTGTTTCTCCAGGACGACCGACACCACGCGGTCGTCGTGCACCGCCTGCAGGTAGAACGTCCTGTTTCCGGGTTGCCCGATGGTCCCGGCGACGAATCGGTCGGGTGTGCGGAAGACGTGGATTGCCCGTGCCATGGTTAGATCCAAAATACCGGCAGAAGCAGCCAGGTCGTAATTCGTCGGGCGCGCCGCGGGTGTCGAGATCTCAGTCCGTCGAACCTCCCACGACGGCGTCACCCTCACTGGTGTCCCCATCCTTGGGTGGTGAAGCGGTGAGCACGGACGCCAGCTGTGCACCGGTGTGGTTGACGTGCACCACGAACGGCCGGATCGGTGTGTAGCGGATCACACTCATTGACGCCGGGTCGGCGGTGATCCGCTGAAAGCTGTCCAGATGACTGCCGAGCGCATCGGCGACCACCGCTTTGATCACGTCACCGTGGGTACAGGCCAACCACAGAGTGTCGGCGCCGTGCTCCTCGGCGAGCCTGCGGTCGTGTTCCCGCACCGCGGCCACCGCTCGGGCCTGCACCTGCGCCAAGCCCTCACCCCCGGGGAACACTGCCGCGCTGGGCTGGTGTTGGACAACCGACCACAGCGGCTCCTTGACCAGCTCAGCGAGCTTGCGCCCGGTCCACTGGCCGTAGTCGACCTCTGAGAGCCGCTCGTCGACGAGCGGCTCCAGGTTCAGGGCGCCTGCGAGCGGTTCGAGCGTCAGTCTGCAGCGCAGCAGCGGGGAACGCACCAGCGCCGTGATCGGCAGGCCGTCGAGCCGCTCGACCAGCGCGGCGGCCTGGGCGCGGCCCTTCTCGTCGAGTTCGACACCTTCGCTGCGCCCGGCCAGTGTGTGCGCCGTGTTGGACACCGACCTGCCGTGGCGGAGAAGTATCACGGTCATTTGCGCCGCTCTCCCCCGCAGGCGGGAGGTGCCCCCACCTCATCGCTACGCTCTGCTGGGGTCCTCACGAGGCTGCGACCACCCCACCGGCAAGCAGGCCCATCACGACCAGCGCCAGCACCACCCGGTAACCCACGAACCAGTACATCGCGTGGTGGGCGACGAAATGCAGCAGCCAGGCGATGGCGGCATACCCGACTACGAAGGCGATCACCACCGACACCAGCAGCTGCAGCCCGGTCGCGCTCATCCCTTCGGTCACCGGGTGGAACGCGTCGGGCAGTGAGAACAGCCCGGATGCGAAGACCGCCGGAATGGCCAGCAGGAAGCCGAACCGCGCCGACAGCGGACGGTCCAGGCCGAGGAACAGTCCGGCGCTGATCGTGGCACCCGAGCGGGAAACACCCGGCACCAGTGCCAGACACTGCGCCAGACCCACCAGCAGCCCGTCGCGCCAGGTCAGCTGGTCGGTGTGCCGCGTCTGCCTGCCGTAGTACTCAGCGGCGGCGATGACGACCGAGAAGACCAGCAGCGCGGTGCTGGTGACCCACAGATTCCTTACGCTGGACCGGATTTCGTCCTTGAAGAGCAGACCCACCACTCCGATCGGGATGCTCCCGATGATGACGTACCAGCCCATCCGGTAGTCGATGTTGTCACGGTGTGCCCGCACCAGCAGGCCGTTGAACCAGGCCTTGAGGATGCGGCCGATGTCGCGGGCGAAGTACACCAACACCGCGGCCTCGGTGCCCAGCTGCGAGACCGCGGTGAACGAGGCACCCGCGTCGGCGGAGAAGAAAACCCGCGACACGATCGCCAGATGACCCGATGAGGAGATCGGCAGGAACTCCGTCAACCCTTGAACGATCGACAGGACGACCACCTGCAACCACGTCATCGGCGTGACATCCACGCCGATGACCGTACTGGATGGGGCTGGCCGACTCAGCGTCCGGCGCGTGACACCGGCTCGGCAGCGGCGACAGCGTCGCGAACGGTGGCGACCAGGCTGCGTTCGTCCTCGACATCGAAGTCGACCAGGCTACGGCTGGCGGTCGCCACCACGTCCTCGGCCTGTGGCACCGGACCGGCCAACCTGGGGTGGTACACCTCGACCTCCAGCTGGCCGCGGTGGGCATGGAACGAGAAGGTGCGACCGTCACCGAGGTGACCAAACCCACTGGCGAACACACCGGTGGAGAGGTCCTCAATGGCGAACTCGCATCCGTCGGACTCTGGGTTTGCGGCCAGCGTCATGGTTTAACCATAACGCGGCTTATGGCGCAGGACCGGTCAAACGCGCCTAATCGTCTCATCTGACGGGACCTAGACTCTGTGGTCGACACCAAGCGAATCGTCAGCTCGATCTTGAACACGTCCGGGAGCTACTCCTTGCCGCAGCTTGTAAACAGCGTGGTTTTCCGCAGGTCCGTTGCCGTATTCGCACTCCTGTTGGCAGCCGCCACCGGCTGCTCGTCCAACGCGATCGACACGACTCCGCCGACCGTCGAGCCGGCCCAGGCCGCGGCGTCCCCGCCGGTGGCGACCAAACCCGCGGGTCGAGTCCTTCCACTGGGCGGCCATCCGCAGGCAGCGCTGTTCGACGACCGCACGTCGTCGCTGGTAGTGCTCACTGCCGGGGCGGCTCCGCAAGCGCCCGCCACGCTGACGCTGTTCGGCCCGTCCGGTCCGCCACGCACCGTCGTGCTGCCCGGTGCGGCGACTGCGATCGCCGGTGACGGGCAGGGTACGGCGTACCTGTCGACCCGCGGTGGGTACTTCACCGTCGACCTGGCAGCGGGCACGGCGGCAAACGTGGCCGTCACCAGCGAAACCGACACCGACTTCACCGCGATCGCCCACCGCGCCGACGGCAAGCTGGTGCTCGGCAGTGCCGACGGCACCGCCTACACGCTGGGCTCGGAGACGACGGTGGCCGAGAAGACAAAGCTCTTCGCCCGCGTGGATGCGATCGTCACCGAGGGCAACACCGCGGTCGTGCTGGATCGTGGCCAGACCTCGGTGACCTCGCTGAACAGTCAGGGAACCCCTCAGCAGGCGCTGCGCGCCGGCGAAGGGGCCACCACCATGGTCGCCGATCCGTTGGGCCGGGTGCTGGTGGCCGACACCCGCGGTGGGCAGCTACTGGTATTCGGGGTCGATCCGCTGATCGAACGTCAGGCCTATCCCGTTCCGCAGGCGCCCTTCGGGCTGGCCGGGTCGCGAAATCTGGCGTGGGTTTCCCAGACCGCGGCCAATATGGTGGTTGGTTACGATCTGACAACTGGAATCCCCGTGGAAAAGGTGCGTTACCCGACCGTGCAGCAACCCAACTCGCTGGCCTTCGACGACAGGTCAGGCACGCTGTATGTGGTTTCTGGCTCCGGCGCGGGCGTGCAGGTGATCCGAGACGCGGCGGTCGGCAGATGAGCGCGGCGCACCGCGGGCGTATACCGGCCGGCTGGGACGCCGAACTGTCCGACGATTACGAATGGATCCCGCTGCGGTTGCCGCCCGAGGTGACCCGGATCAGCGCATCGACGCGGCTGTCGATCGAGGCCGAGTACCGCGGCTGGGAGCTGACCCGGGTACGGCTGTATACCGATGGCAGCCGGCGGGTCTTGTTGCGCCGCAAAAAGACCCGTATCACCAACGGGTCGACCGACCAGCCCGGGCCGTGATGTACGCCGCCCTGCGGCAGGCGCTGTTCCTGGTGCCACCGGAACGCATCCACACGCTGGCATTCACGACGCTGCGCGCTGCCACGGCCACCGCCGCGACACGCAGGCCCTTGCGCCGGGCGCTGGCGCCGCACGATCCCATCCTGGCCAGCACGGTATTCGGGACGCACTTCCCCGGCCCGCTCGGCCTGGCTGCCGGATTCGACAAGGACGGCCTGGGCCTGAACACCTGGGGCCCGCTGGGCTTCGGCTACGCCGAGGTCGGCACGGTGACCGCCCAGCCTCAGCCGGGCAATCCGCAGCCGCGGCTGTTCCGACTGCCACAAGACCACGCGCTGCTCAACCGGATGGGCTTCAACAACGACGGCGCCGGGCAGTTGGCGTTGCGATTGACCCGCCACACGCCCGATGTGCCTATCGGGGTGAACATCGGCAAGTCCAAAGTCACCCCACCGGAGCGGGCCGCGGAGGACTACCGGGCCAGCGCACGACTGCTCGGCCCGCTGGCCGCATACCTGGTGGTCAACGTCAGCTCGCCCAACACCCCGGGGCTGCGCGACCTGCAGGCCGTGGAGTCGCTGCGACCGATCCTGGCCGCGGTGCTGGCCGAGACGTCGACTCCGGTGTTGGTGAAGATCGCCCCCGACCTGTCCGACAAGGACGTCGATGCGGTGGCCGACCTGGCCGCCGAGCTGGGCCTGGCCGGGATCGTCGCCACCAACACCACCGTGTCGCGGGCCGGTCTGCGCACCCCCGAGGTCGCCGACCTGGGCCCCGGCGGGATATCCGGACCGCCCGTGGCACACCGTGCCCTCGAGGTGCTGCGCCGGCTGTATGCACGCGTGGGCGACAGGCTGGTACTGATCGGCGTGGGTGGCATCGAGACCGCCGACGACGCGTGGCAGCGGATCACCGCCGGCGCATCGCTGCTGCAGGGGTATACCGGCTTCATCTATGGCGGCGGCCTGTGGGCCAAGCAGATTCATGACGGTATTGCCCAGCGGCTGCACGACGGCGGATTCTCGGCCTTGAGCGAGGCGGTCGGCTCGGCGCGCCGCTAATCCTCATGCGAGCAGACACAAACTCGCACTCATTTGGCCCGAAGAGTGGGAGTTTGTGTCTGCTCGCCGAAGGAAGGTGGCTAGTTCTGCTCGTAAGTGCCGTAGATGACCGAGCGGGCGATCGCGTTCATGAACAGGTTGAAGCCGAGATAGGCCGGGCTGGCGTCCTCGGCGAGTTCCAGCTTCTCCACCTTGACCGCGTGCACCGCAACGAAGTAGCGGTGATACCCATGCCCGGGCGGCGGGGCAGCACCGATGTAGCGGCGCATGCCGGCGTCGTTGACCAGGGTCAGCGCGTCACCGGGCAGGACGGACCCGTCACCGACACCGGCGGGCAGTTCGGTGACGGTGGCGGGCAGGTTCGCCACCGCCCAATGCCAGAAGCCCGATGCCGTCGGGGCGTCCGGGTCGTAGACGGTGACGGCGAAGCTGCGAGTCTCCTCGGGAAATCCCGACCAGCTCAGCTGCGGCGAAACATCCTCGCCGCCAGCCCCCATGATTCCGCTGACCTGAGCCTTCTTCACCGGTTGACCGTCGGTGATGTCGGTACTGGTCAGTGTGAAGCCGGGCAGCGCGGGCAGGAAGTCGTAGGGGTTGTAGTTGAAGGCCATGGCAAGCCATTCCTTTCCTTTTTCGGTTAGCAGTTTCTCAAGAAGTGCTCCAACACCCGGGTGCCGAACTCCAGCGCCTCCACGGGTACCCGTTCGTCGACGCCGTGGAACAGCGCCGCGAAGTCCAGTTCCGGCGGCAGCCGCAACGGAATGAAGCCGAAGCAGCGAATGCCAAGCCGGGCAAGGTGTTTGGCGTCGGTGCCGCCGGAGAGCATGTACGGCACGATCCTCGCCTCCGGGTCGACGGCCAGCAGCGCCGCATTCATGGCGTCAACCAGGTCGCCGTCGAACGTCGTCTCGTAGGACGGCAGTTCGGTGACCCACTCACGGTGGACATGCGGACCGATCAGTTCGTCGACCTCACGTTCGAAGGCGGACTGCCGCCCCGGCAGCACCCGGCAGTCGACGACCGCCTCGGCGGTCGCCGGTATGACGTTGGCCTTGTAGCCGGCTTTCAGCATGGTGGGGTTGGCGGTGTCCCGCAGCGTGGCACCCACGATGCGCGCGATCGACCCGAGCTTGGCGACCGTCCCGTCCAGGTCGTCGGAATCGGGGTCGAAGGTGTAGCCGGTCTCCTCGGCGACGGCGGCCAGGAAGTCGGCGACCGCCTCGTGGAGCACCGGCGGGAATTGGTGTTCCCCGAGCCGCGCAACGGCGCGCGCGACATGGGTGACGGCGTTGTCGTCGTGCACGAACGAGCCGTGCCCGGCGCGGCCGCGTGCGGTCAGCCGCATCCACAACATGCCCTTCTCGGCGGTCTCAATCAGGTAGAGCCGGCGCTCACCTCCGTCCCTGCGGGGCACGGTCAACGAGAAGCCGCCCACCTCGCCGATCGCCTCGGTGATTCCGTCGAACAAGTCGGGGCGGTTTTCCACCAGCCACTTCGCGCCGTACTTGCCACCGGCTTCCTCGTCGGCGACGAACGCGAACACCAGGTCGCGGGGCGGGACGATGCCGGCGCGCTTGAAGTGGCGCGCCACCGCGATCATCATCCCGCACATGTCCTTCATGTCGACCGCACCGCGGCCCCAGACATAGCCGTCGGAGACGGCACCGGAGAACGGATGCACGCTCCAGTCGGCGGCTTCGGCGGGCACGACGTCGAGGTGACCGTGGATCAGCAACGCACCGCGGCTGGGGTCGGCACCGGGCAGCCGGGCGAAGACGTTGGCCCGCTCCGCAGCGCCCGATTCGAGGTACTCCAGCTCGTATCCCACCTCGCGGAGCTTCTCGGCCACCCACCGGGCGCACTCCCCCTCGCCCTTGGTGGTCGCCAAGTCGCCGGTGTTGGAGGTGTCGAACCGGATCAGGGTGCTGACGAGATCGACTACCTCGTCGACGGGAGCTGTCACAGTCCCCTTTCCTACCATTGGAGCCCAGCTGGGGGGCGGTTCGGAGTCGACATACCACATGTTTCCCTTGAACCCCATGCGCAACACGCCGCAATAGGGTTTGATTTACCGGTGGTCAATCGCCTGCCGGCAGTCGCTGCCCTGCTGTGTCTCTCGATCAGCGGCTGCGCGGCCACCATCGGCGGCACCGCCGTTCGCGCCGCACAAGCCCCGCTGACCACCGCGGACGCGTTGCCCTCGGTCCTGCTCCCGGCCGACGACATCAGCGCCGCGATGTCCGCCAACGACATCGTGGTCACCCGCGATGTCGCCAAGGCGTGGAACGATAGCGCCCACTTCACGGACGTGAACTGCCTGGCGATAGCCGGCGCCGCACAGCAAAGCGTGTACGCCGACACCGGCTGGACCGCCACCCACAGCCAGGTGCTGCGGGAGCCGCCCACCTCACCGGTCTGGTCGCACTATGCCGTTCAATCGGTGGTGCTGTTCCCCACCGCCCAGGCCGCCTCCGACTTCTATGCGGCCTCGCGCGACGGCTGGGCACGCTGCTCGAATCGTCAACTCACCTACGCCCAGCAGCTGGGACCCGACCAGATGTGGTCGGTCGGCCCGACCAGCACCGACCACGACATCCTGGCGGTGTCGCGCGTGGAGCGGGGCACCGAGCCGTGGGCATGTCAGCGGGCCCTGACAGTGCACAGCAACGTCGCGGTCGACATCGAGGCGTGCAGCCTGGACGGGCCGACAGCCGCGGCCTCGTCGATCGCCCGGCAGATCGCCGAGCGGCTGCCTGCCACCTAGTCCGGGCCGCCTGCGGCCCGAGGAGGAGCCGGACAACGGAACGACTGGCGGGCTTGGTTTGGGTCTGAGCTATCCGATCCGATAGCCTTAGCTGCCCAACTGGAGACGGTGGGTCATGTCCGAGTGGCGGAATGGCAGACGCGCTAGCTTGAGGTGCTAGTGCCCTATTAACGGGCGTGGGGGTTCAAGTCCCCCCTCGGACACAATTTATTAGCTATGAATATAGAAAACCTGCTCTGAACTTGATATGAGTGGGTTGTCTTCATTTGCTGATATCTATTGGGCATCGCGTTGATATCCTAAATCTGTCGCACGGCGGGAACGGCGAATATCCCAATGCGGTGCTATGCCGCGGGGTGTCACCGTGGCGCTCGTGCGGAGCGAGCACAGGACGACCGCAGAAGAGCATGACGCATTCAGCGGGCTCGCGTCTCTGGCAGCCAGTGAGTCTTGCGGGGCGACCGTTAGCTACGGGGGCGAGGCGTCTCGGCGTCACGAGCACCGCGGACGAATCGGCGTACCGGCCCGTTGCCGACCGCGCCTCCGGCTTGCGCAGGTCAATCTCTCAGGTCGTCGTTGCCGCACTCAGCAATGACATGTACAAATCATGGTTCAGTGAGTGTACAGTTCAGAGTGTGGATGTATCCGTGACCGAGTTGCGCGCACACCTCAGCGATTGGCTCGATCGAGCTCGGGCTGGTGGTGAGATCGTCATCACCGACCGAGGGATTCCGGTCGCGCGACTCGCTGCGCTGGACAGCGCAGGCACCTTGGAGCGTCTGACGGCCGAAGGCGTGATTGGCAAGGCCACCGCGCAGCGGCCCGTCGCTGCGGGTCGGTCCGGACCCCGACCGCGGCGGTCCGTGTCTGACCGGGTCAGCGACCAGCGGCGCTGACCGGTGTCGCTCGTCTACTTCGACGCCAGCGCCTTCGTCAAACTTCTCACCACCGAGACAGGGAGCTCGCTGGCGTCCGCCCTATGGGACGGCTGCGACGCCGCATTGTCCAGCCGCCTGGCCTACCCCGAAGTCCGCGCCGCACTCGCTGCAGCAGCCCGCAGTCACGACCTAACCGAATCCGAGCTCGCCGACGCCGAGCGTGACTGGGAGGACTTCTGGGCCGCCACCCGCCCAGTCGAACTCACCGCGACGGTTGAACAGCACGCCGGCCACCTCGCCCGAGCCCATGCCTTACGCGGAGCCGACGCGGTCCATCTGGCCAGCGCGTTGGCTGTCGGCGACCCCGGCCTGATCGTCGCCGTCTGGGACCGACGCCTGCACACCGGAGCCCAAGCCGCCGGGTTCCGAGTCGCCCCCGCCCAACTCGACCACTAGCCCGACCGCCCGACATTAGAGTGAGTCAACCCCAGCACGGACGACGATCAGGTACCGATTCGCCAGGTCTCAACCCGTGTCGCAGATGGCCAAGTCCCCCCTCGGACACCGATGCGATAAGTCGCTGAGGTCGACGCTTTGCAGAACTCCACGCGCACTTTCCCGCCCAGATGTCGGTTCGGGCGGAAATCGCAGGCCGCTCAGTAGACGTCGCGCACGTAGCGCTTGTCGGCGACCAGCTGACGCTTGTAGTCGCGCGCCTGGTCGTCGGACATGCCACCGTGGCGGGTGATGATCGCGGTCAACGCCGCATCGACGTCTTTGGCCATGCGCGCGGCGTCACCGCACACATAGAGGTGCGCACCGTCGGCGAGCCAAGCCCACAGCTCGGCCCCGGCCTCGACCATCTTGTCCTGCACGTAGATTCGCCGCGGCTGATCGCGTGAGAACGCCAGATCAAGCCTGTCGAGAAAGCCGTCGTGGTACATCTGCTGCAACTCGTCGCGATAGTAGAAGTTCTGCGCTGCGTGCCGGTCGCCGAAGAACAGCCAGTTGCGCCCGGTGTGGCCCAGCGCGCGACGCTCCTGCAGGAAGCCGCGAAACGGTGCGATACCCGTGCCCGGCCCCACCATCACCATGGGTGTGGCGCCGTCCTGGGGCGGTTTGAAATTCGGTGCCGGCTGCAGGAACACCGGTACCGGCGCGCCGGCCCGATCAGCCAGGAAGGTCGAGCAGACCCCGCCGCGTTCGATGCCGTCACCGCCCGCGTAACGCACCACCGAGACCGTCAACTGCACCTCGTGCGGACTCACCAGCGGGCTGCTGGCGATCGAGTAGTTCCGTGGGGTCAGCCTCACCAGGGCATCCTGCCAGTCCACCGGCTCGGCACGGACATCGAATCGCTCGACGACGTCGACGCCGTTGCGGTTGACCAGCCAGCGTTGCAGATCGGTCTTGTTGCGCCGCAGCGCCCTGACAGCGCCCGGGTCGGCGCAGTGTTCTGCGACGAAGTCCAGCAGGCCCGGGGTAACTCGGCAAATGTCGTAGTGGGCGCTCAGCGCGTCGGCCAACGACATCTCGGCGCCGTCCACGGTGACGGTCTCGTCACCCCAGAGTCCGGTGGCCGCCAGCCACCTGCCCACCGTCGCCGCACTGTTGGTGGCGTACACGCCCAGGGAGTCGCCGACCGCGTAGGTGACATCGTGGGCGGAGATGTCGAAGCCGAACTGCCGGACCTCCTTCGCCGAGCCGTTCTCGCTGAGCACGGTGTTGCGGCTCAGCGGCGCGGCAACGGGCCTGGTCCGGCTGAAGGGTTCCGCCTCCCGCCGTGCGGCGGTCTTGACCGCCGCACCCGGCGACGCGTTCGGATCCAGCAGCGCCGCCACCTGCGCGACCCACTCCGTCATCTCGCGCTCGTCGTAGGCCTCGCATTCGGCCCGTTCGAGTAGCTTCGTGGCGCCCAGCTCGGCCAACCGGGCGTCCACCGACTTCGCGTGGCCGCAGAAGTTGTCGTAGGACCGGTCACCGATGCCCAGGACGGCGTAGCGCACGCCCGCCAGGGCGGGCGCCTCCGGGGACTGCAGTCGGCTCCAGAAATCGGCCCCGTTGTCCGGCGGCCCGCCGTCACCGAAGGTGCTGGTGACGACCAGGACTTCAGTGCCGGTAGCCAGGTCGGCAAGTGCACAGTCGTCCATGCTGACCAGCCGCGCAGATGTGCCGGCACCTCGGAGAAGGACGGCCAGCCGGGTCGCGAGCTCCTCGGCGTTGCCGGTCTGAGAGGCCCACATCACCAGCGGGCCCGCCCCCTGCGCGGCGACTGCGTCGTCGCTGGCGCGCGAGAAGCGCCCGGCCAGCATGCCGTCGACGAACAGCCGCACCTGCTCACGTACCGGCGCACCCACCGGCAGTATCGGAACACCGTCAGGGTCCTTCGGCAGGGCGGTGAAAAACCCAGCCAGATAGTGCGTTTCGAGGTCGGTCAGCTCCGGTGGGGCACTGCGCTGCAGGTCGAGCAGTTCGGCGATCGGGTGCGGGTCGCCGCCCGACTGCCAGGGCAGGCCGACCGGGCCTACCGGTCGCAGGCTCACCGCACACACCTTGAACTCCGGCTGCAGCGACTGCGGGTCCACAGCGTCGTTGGTCACCGCATTGACGGCCAGGTATTCGCCATGTTCGTCGTTCCAGTGAAAGGGCGCCCACACGTTGCCGCGCCGGACCCGGTCGGTGACCACCGCGGGCAGCACCGCACGCCCGCGCCGCGAGGTCAGCTCCACGGGCTGGGAGTCGACGATGCCGTGGCCGGCCGCGTCGTCGGGATGCACCTCGAGGAACGGTTCGCCGTTGAGCCTGTTGAGCTTGTCGACCCGGCCGGTCTTGGTCATCGTGTGCCACTGGTGTTGCAGCCGACCGGTGTTGAGGATCAGCGGATAGTCGTCGTCGGGCAGTTCGGCGGGGTTCATGTGCGGTCGTGGATGGAACCTGGCCCGCCGTGACGCCGTGGGAAATGCCAGCCTGGGCCGCCGGCCGTTCTCGTCGACACAATCGTCCTGACTGATGCCGTCGTTGAGGTAGCGCACCGGGTTGCGGTCCGATCCGCCGGGCGGGCAGGGCCACTGCAGCGGGCTCTGGCGCAACCGGCCGTAGTCCACACCGCGCAGGTCGTATCCGGTTCGCGGATTGGCGAACTGACGAAGCTCGTCGAACACCTGCTCGGCGGAGTCGTACCGGAAATGCTCGCCGAATCCCATCGCGGCCGCCACTTCGCAGATCAGCTGCCAATCCGGCCGCGCGTCGCCCGGGGCCGGCAGCGACTGCTGGAGCAACGTCAGGTTTCGCTCGGAATTGACCATGACACCCTCGGATTCACCCCACAGGGCGCCCGGCAAGACGATGTCGGCGTACCGATTGGTGGCGGTATCCCGGTAGACATCCTGGGTGATGACGAGTTCGGCAGCTTCCAGCCCCGCGATCACGGTCTTGCGATTTGCCACCGAAACAACGGGATTGGTGCAGACGATCCAGCAGGCCTTGATCTCGCCGGCGGCCATGCTCTCGAACATCGCGATCGTTCCCGGACCCACATCGCTGCGGATCGCGCCGGGTTCGAGCTGCCACAGCGCCTCGACGAACGCGCGGTCCTCCTCGGAGGTGACGGCCCGCTGGCCGGGCAGACCGGGACCCATGTAGCCCATTTCGCGACCGCCCATGGCGTTGGGCTGGCCGGTCAGCGACATCGGCCCGCTGCCGGGCCGGCAGATCGCGCCGGTAGCCAGGTGCAGATTGCAGATGGCATTGGTGTTCCAGGTGCCGTGCGTGCTCTGGTTGAGACCCATTGTCCAGCAGGACATCCACTCGCCGGCCTCGGCGATCATGGCGGCGGCGGTGCGGATGTCGGATTCGGCGAGCCCGGTGACCACGGCGACCTTCTCCGGCGGGTAGTCGGCCAGAAACGACGGCATCGCCTCCCATCCTTCGGTGTGTTCGGCGATGAATTCCCGGTCGATGTCCCCACTTTCGCAAAGCAGGTGCAGCAGCCCGTTGAGCAGGGCCAGATCCGTCCCCGGGTTTATCTGCAGGAACAGGTCGGCGCGTTCGGCGGTGGCGGTCCGCCTCGGGTCGACGACGATGAGCCTGGCGCCCGACTTGAGCCGATCGGCCATGCGCAGGAACAGGATCGGATGGCAGTCGGCCATGTTGGCGCCGATGACGAAGAACAGGTCCGCGCGGTCGAAGTCGCTGTAGGACCCCGGCGGACCGTCGGCGCCCAGCGACTGTTTGAACCCCGTGCCCGCGCTGGCCATGCACAGCCGTGAGTTCGATTCGATGTGCACGGTCCGGATATAGCCCTTGGCGAGCTTGGTCGCCAGATACTGGGCCTCGATGGACATCTGCCCCGAGACGTACAACGCGACGGCGTCGGGACCGTGCTCGTCGACGATGGCCTTCAATCGCCGCCCGGCCTCGGCGGCCGCATCGTCGACCCGCACGGGCATGACCTCCCCGGCCCGATCGGGCCGCAGCAGTGCCGCGGTCAGCCTGCCCTGGTCGGCCGCCATCATCTCGGCATGGGTGGCGCCCTTCGTGCACAACCGCCCGAAGTTGGCGGGGTGCATCTTGTCCCCCACCACCCGGGCGATCACCGGACTGCCCGTAGCGGGGTCGGTACGGGTCTCGATCGAGATCCCGCACCCGACCCCGCAATACGAGCAGGCGGTGCGCGTTGTCGTTGCCGTGATCAGACTCCCGCCTGTCCCATCCGGGTGCTCTTGCGCAGGTAGAAGAACCACGTCACGACCAGCAGCGCGACGAAGAACAGCACGTAGAACTGCAGGGCCGGCTCGATGTTGCCGTAATGGCTCTTCGACCACGCGTAGGCCAGCGGTACGACGAATCCGCCGAACGCACCGGCCGACGAGATGATCCCGAGCGCACCTGCGGCCTGGCGCCGCATGTGCACCATGGTCTCAGCGGCGCCGCCGGCGTCTTCGCCCTTGACGCGGAAGATCTTCGAGATCATCCGGTAGGTCGAGCCGTTGCCGATGCCGGTCGCGACGAACAGGAACATGAAGCTGACGAAGAACAACGGCAGGTTCACCGCCCGCACCGACCACAGCGCCGCCGCCGCGCCGACGGCCAGCATGACGAAGCTCAGCGCTGTGATGCGCGCACCGCCGATCTTGTCGGACAGCTTGCCCCCGAGCGGGCGCGCGATCGATCCGATCCCGGCCCCGAGGAAGGCCCAGGCCAACGCGATGTCGCCGCGGTCGAACACGGCCTTGAGCAGTGTTGGGAACGCCGCGGAGTAGCCGATGAACGAGCCGAAGGTACCGATGTAGAGCAGCGACATGACCCAGGTGTCGGCGTGCCTGAGAGACTGCCAGACCGGCTTCACATCGGCCTTGGCCTCGGTGAGGTTGTTCATGAACAGAAACGCGCACACCGCTGCGGCGACCGCGAACGGCACATAGAACAGGCCGGCGCGGGACAGCGCCACACCGCCGCCGGCCACCACGACGATGGGGATGATCTTCTGGGCGACAGCCACACCGATGTTGCCACCGGCGGCGTTCAGTCCCAGGGCCCAGCCCTTCTCCTTCTCCGGGTAGAAGTACGAGATGTTGGCCATCGAGGAGGCGAAGTTGCCCCCGCCGAAGCCCGCGGTGGCCGCGATCAGCACCAGCGTCGCGAACGGGAAGTCGGGGTTGCCGACCGCCCACGCCATCAGCAGGCACGGGATGATCAGCAGCGTCGCCGAGATCACCGTCCAGTTCCGGCCGCCGAAGACGGGAACGGCAAAGGTATAGGGCAGCCGCAGGAACGCGCCGACGCCGCTGGGCACCGCCACCAGCCACAACGCCTCGGTGGTGCTCAGCGCCCAGCCGGACGCTGCCGGCGCGCCGGTCGGGCCCGCCATCATCTGCACGACGACGATGCTCCACAGCAGCCAGACCGAGAAGCCGATGTGTTCGGCGAAGATGGAGAAGATCAGATTGCGCCGAGCGACGAGTTTTCCGGTCGAGGACCAGAATTCGGGGTCTTCGGGCTCCCAGTGTTCGATCCAGTGTCTGCCGTGGCGGTTCGGCGCGAGGTGCGCGTGGGTCTCTTGAGTCCGCGTCGTGGAATCACTGTCGGTGATGGTCATCTACGGGGCTCCTGCAGTTGGCGAATGCGGCCGGCCTGGACAATCCGGCCAAACGCGATGGACATGCAGTGACGGTAGGGGGCAGTTGTTACGGGGCTCACCGGCAGCCGTTAAGCAACCGCAACCAAGTCCTCGCCGTGCCGATTCACCGCTGTCAGCACCGGTATTCACGACCGACTCATCGGCGTAACCGCGGTGAAACAATCCGCCGATTCGGCTGCGGGTGAATTCCCGGTACGCCACAGGTTATCGCGATCGGCCAGTCCTTTCACGGTCACGCCGGACCACCACGGAATCCACCTGGCGTTGCGCCCGCTTAGATTCAGGACGCCCGGGCCCGGGTCTTGACCAGGCTGGCTACCGTAGTCACCAGCAGTACCAGGCCGATCACCGCCAGCGAGGCAGCAGTCGAAATCTCTGGCACGGCAACATGATCGCCGCCGTTGACGAACGGCAGCGTGTTCACGTGCAGCGCGTGCAGCACGAGTTTGACACCGATGAACGCCAGAATGACAGCCAGCCCGTAGGCCAGGTAGACCAGCCGGTCAAGCAGACCACCCACCAGGAAGTAGAGCTGACGCAGGCCCATCAGCGCGAAGGCGTTCGCCGTGAAGACGATGTAGGGCTCTTCGGTCAGCCCGTAGATCGCCGGGATGGAGTCCAGCGCGAATAGGATGTCGGTGAACCCGATGGCGATGAGGGCCAACAACATCGGGGTCACCGCGCGTCCGCCCTCGGTCTTGGTGAGGAACTTATCGCCGTCGTAGGTGTCGGTGGTCGGCACGAACCGGCGCACCAGAGCGACAATGCGGCTGTCGCGCTCCTCTTCCACCTCTCGCTCGTGACCGCTGTCGCGGACCAGCTTGACGGCCGTGAACACCAGGAAGATTCCGAAGATGTAGAACACCCAGCTGAACGCATCGATCGCGGCAGCGCCCACCGCGATGAAACCGGCCCGCATCACCAACGCCATGACGATGCCCATCAACAGCAGCTTCTGCTGAAATTCCCGCGGCACGGAGAACGACGCCATGATGACGGTGAATACGAACAGGTTGTCCACCGACAGCGCCTTCTCGGTGACATAGCCGGCGAAGTACTCCCCGCTGTACTCACCGCCCCACAGCCACCAGGTCACAAGGCCGAACACCACGGCCAGGCCGATGTAGACCGACGACCAGATCACCGATTCGGCGAACGTCGGCTCGTGCGGGACCCGCACATGGGCGAAGAAATCGAAGACGAACAGCCCGAGAATCACCACGCAGGTGATGACCCACACAACTACCGATACGTCCATGTCCGCCATTATCCGGTTGCCGCGCGGGCGAGCTCCGTGTCGCGCTTCCGCGGCGACAAGACCGCCGCCCGCTGGCAGGATCGGGTGCTCGTGACGGTGTGTCGCCGAACCCGTGCACGACGCCTATTCGGTCATGTCGGTGGCGGTGGACTTCACCGTCACTCGCGTCGGGGACCAGTGCCAGGGTGTGCTCGGCCGGATCGACAAACGCTGCTTGCCGCGGTGGCGGAGTCCCGGCGCATAGCCCGCCGGGCGCTCGCCGCGAAGCCGATCCAGGAGGCCAGCACCAGGGTGAACACCGCCGCCTGCACATAGCCGGCGTCCCCGGACGGGTACAGGACCCCGGTGAGGTAGTGGTCGATGAAGCCTGCCGATCCCAGGGGCGCCATCCCGGCATGTTCCCGGCCCCACCGTTCCAGCCAGGTCAGCGGGCACTCGAAGTGCAGTGCAGCGCTGCCGATCGCCCACAACACCACCGGCACGTGCACCCACATGCTGCGCCGCCAGCGCAGCGCCAGGAACCCGCCGATGGGCAGGTAGATCAGGAACACGAGGTGGGCGGCGACGACCAGCCAGACTCCGACGGTGTACAACACCTTCATGGTCCTACCCGAGCCGATCGGTCGCGCCCCGCGGGCGCGGGGCATACCGAAACCCACGATACCGCCGGCCAGGTGCGTCCTGCCGCTTCGCGGCATCGTCGTCCTCCTCACCGCACTGGCCCTGCTGACCGGATGCGTGTCGCCGGAGAGCCCGCCGGCCACGCCGACCACCGCCGCCTCGGCCGAGGCCGACGCCGTGATGAAGATCGTGCACGACACGATGGGCGAGGCTCACCTCAAGGCGGTGCTGATTCGGGTCACCGTCGGGGGCAAGGAAGTGCTCACCAAGGCCCTCGGTGAGTCGATGACCGGTGTGCCCGCCAGCACCGACATGCACTTTCGCAACGGTGCGATCGCGATCTCCTACGTGGCGACCCTGCTGCTGCGATTGGTCGACGAGAAGAAGGTCAGCCTCGACGACAAACTCGCCAAGTGGCTGCCAGATGTGCCCAACTCCGACCGGGTCACGCTGGGTCAGCTGGCCCGGATGACCTCAGGCTATCCGGATTACGTGCTGGGCAATGCCGAATTCAACGCCGCCTCCTACGCCAATCCGTTCCGGCAGTGGACACCGCAACAGCTGCTCGACTTCGCCGTCCACAAGCCGCTGCTCTACGAGCCGGGGACCAACTGGAACTACGCCCACACCGACTACCTCCTGCTCGGCCTGGCACTGGAGAAAGCCACCGGGCAAGAGATGTCGAAGCTGCTGCACGACAAGGTGCTGGAACCACTTGGACTGCGCAACACCTCCAATTCGTTCACCGCGGACATTCCGAGACCGGTGCTGCACGCGTTCTCCTCGGAACGCCGCGAAGCCCTCGACATCCCCACCGGCACACCGTTTTACGAGGAGAGCACGTACTGGAATCCATCCTGGACCATCACTCGGGGCGCGGTACAGACGACCGACATCTACGACCTCGAGGCCACTGCCGTCGGGATCGGCTCCGGCAAGCTGCTCTCCGCCGACAGCTACCAGAAGATGGTCTCGCCCTGGTTGCGCGGCAAGACCCACGCAGTGCCGGGCTGCGCCACCTGCAACCCGCCGCCGGACTTCTACACCCCCGGCATGGGCATTGTGATCTCCGGCGACTGGCTTCTGCAGACACCGCTGTTCTCCGGCTACAGCGCCGTGGAGGCCTACCTGCCCGCCCGCAAGATCGCCATCGCCATCGCGGTCACCTACGACCAGGATGCGTTCGACCAGGAGGGCAACTACGCCAACGAGGCCGAAGCGATGTTCCGCAGAATCGGCGCGCTGCTGGCCCCCGACGACGCCCCACCCCTGCCACCCGCGAAATAACCCGGTCGCTGCCGTAGGTTTAATGTGTGGCCCCCCAGGTCCTGTTCATCTACAACGACCCCAACGCCCGCGAGGCGTTGCTGGGTGAGACGTTCACCGAGTTCGGCTTCGACGTGGATACCTTCGAGGTGGTGCCCGCTCACCGGGTCGACGATCCCGCCGTCGATGTCACCTTCCCCGACCCCACCGGCTACGACGTCATCGTGCCGCTGGGATCCCGGTGGGCGGTCTACGACCCGCGGCTCGCGCAGGCGTGGGTGGCCTCGGAGATCCAGGCCGTGCAGGACGCCGTCGCCGCCACCGTCGGCGTGCTCGGGGTATGTTTCGGCGGTCAACTGGTGGCACAGGCACTCGGAGGTTCGGTTCAGCGCTCATCCGCCCCCGAGATCGGCTGGCACGACGTGCACAGCAGCGCGCCCGGCCTGGTGCCCCACGGCCCCTGGTTCCAGTGGCACTTCGATCGCTTCACACCGCCACCCGGGGCGACCGAGATCGCCCGAAATGCTCGCGCCTCACAGGCTTTCGTACGCGGCAGCGCCATGGGCGTGCAATTCCACCCGGAACTCGACACCACCCTGCTTGAGCTCTGGCTCGCCGACGACAACGACGGTGAACTCGCACAGTTCGGGCTGCGGCACGAAGACCTGCGTACGCACACCGAAGCCGAGATTGACGACGCCGCCCGGCGGCTTCGCCTGCTGGTCCGCGGGTTCCTCGACAAGGTCGCCCGGGCTCCGCTGCCCGCCGGGGGCGGCTGACTCGGCCGCCGCCGCGTGCGCTCATCGTTCACCTGTCGGCAACCTGCCGAGGCTAGCGTCGTCTCATGTCCACCGTGGCAGAGCAGCTCGACCAGCTGCAGCGCGAAGTCGACGCGCTGCTGGACCAGCTGGAAGACGCCGAGATGAGGTGGCAACCCTGGATTGCCGCCACTGCGCCCGATCATCGTTGCAGTGCAACCAATCTAGTGCACTACTGGGCTATCCGCCAGGTGGATCTGCGTGATCTGCAGCAGCGGCTGGCCGAATTCGGGCTGTCCTCACTAGGCCGCAGCGAGGCCCACGTCCAAGCGACGCTGCGGCTGGTGTCGGCGGCGCTGACCGTGATGCGCGGGCAAGGCTGGAAACCCCCCGACCAGGTCGTCGTCAGCATCGAGGACGGCACAGCGCTGCTCGAGCGCAACGCGAACGCGCTACTGGGCCCGGCGCCCGAGGACCGCGCCGCCCGCATCATGGTCACCCTGCCGTCGGAGGCGGCCGACGACGCCCAGCTGGTGCATGGCCTGCTGGAAGCCGGCATGCGGGTCGCACGGATCAATTGCGCGCACGACGACGCCACAGCGTGGAAGGCGATGGCCGGTCATGTGCGCGCGGCATCGGCGGCAACCGGGCGGCCATGCCTGATTGCGATGGACCTCGCCGGCCCGAAGCTGCGCACCGGACCACTGGAGCCCGGGCCCGAGGTTCTGCGACTCAAGCCGACCCGCAACACACTGGGTCAGGTGGTGGCCGCGGCCCGGGGCTGGCTGACCTCGGCGCAACGCCCCACCGCCCCACTCGAACCGGGAATGCCGACTCTGCCCGTGGACAGCGAATGGCTAGGCCGCCGCCGTGAGGGCGACGAGCTGGTCTTACACGACACCCGTGGCTCCAAGCGGCGGCTGCTCGTGGCCGCGGCCGCACCCGGCGGCTTCGTCGTCACCACCGAGAAGACCACCTATCTGGGGACCGGCACCGTGTTGGGGGTGGCCGGCGCCGAAGAGGCCACCATGATCGGTGAGCTTCCCGCGGCCGAACAGAGCATCCGGCTGATGGCCGGCGACATCCTGCGCCTCACTCGTGACTGCGCACCCGCCCCGGTAGACGACGACCAACCCCCGCGGATCGGGTGCACGCTGCCGGACGTGTTCGACAACGCCGCGCTGGGCGAACGGATCTTCTTCGACGACGGCAAGCTCGGCGGTGAAATCGTGGCGATCGAGGCCGACAGTCTCGACGTCAGCATCGACCACCCTGCGCACGGAACGGTGAAACTGCGGGCCGGCAAGGGAATCAACGTGCCGGACACCGATCTGCCGATCTCGGCGCTCACCGACAAGGACCTCACCGACCTGGCGGCGATCAGTGAGCTGGCCGACCTGGTCGAGCTGTCCTTCGTACGCGAACCCGCCGACGTGATCCGGCTGTTCGACGAATTGGACCGCCTCGGCGACGACGATCTCGGCGTGGTGCTCAAGATCGAGACGCGGGAGGCCTTCGAACACCTGCCGCAGCTACTCCTGACCGCGATGCGGCGCCGCCGGGCGGGCGTGATGATCGCTCGCGGCGATCTTGCCGTTGAGGCCGGCTACGAGCGGATGGCCGAGGTGCAGGAGGAGACGCTGTGGCTGTGCGAGGCGGCTCACCTGCCGGTGGTCTGGGCCACGCAGGTGCTCGAGCAGCTCGCCAAGACCGGACTGCCGTCCCGCGCGGAGATCAGCGACGCCGCGATGGCCGAACGCGCCGAGTGCGTGATGCTCAACAAGGGGCCCTACATCGCCGACGCCGTCGTCACGCTCAACGACATCCTCGGCCGGATGGCCGGCCACGAGTACAAGAAGAACCCGCTGCTGCGCAGCCTGCGGTCGTGGCGGGTGACCTGGGTATAAGGCGTCGGATCAGCGGGAGCCGGACTCGCCGGCCTCTCCGGCATCGGCGGGTTCTTCGTCGGCAGACTCGTCAGCGGCAGGAACCGCGGCCTCCTCGGCCGACTCCGGATGAACCGCGGCCTCCTCGGCCGACTTCGGATGAACCGCGGCCTCCTCGGCCGACGGTGGCAGCTCGGGCTCGTCGTCGCTGATCGTGTCCGACTCCGGCGCCTCGGACACCACCTCCTCGGGATGGTCCTCCTCGGCCACTTCGGGAAGTTCCTCGGGGTAGTCGGCGTCGAAGCTGGTGTAGGTCGAATCCACGCTCTCGCCGGTAGCCGAGTACGCCATGGTTTCTGCGGTAGCCGCTTCGGTGGACTCCGCCGCGGTCCCCGTGGCAGGCGACTCCTCGTCTCCGCGACGCTGGCGTTCCCGAATCGCGTCGATGATCAGCAGGATCACACCCAGCACGCTGGCGCCGATACACACCCACGCGACGAGTTCATTGCTGGTGACGACCGCGGTGACCAGAGCCGCCAGGCCGATCACCGCCAGAACGAGCGCAACGATCAGCATCGATCAACCCTCCGGCAAGCAGGAAGCAGTCTGAGTCCGGGCCGCTCCGGCCCGCACAGGATCCTAGTTGTTGCCCCGGTTGAATTGATTGAACGCCCCGGCGTCGTTGGTGGCGCTGGAGTCCACCGGGGCTGCGGAACCGCGTTGTCCCAGCTCTTCGAGCTGGGACTCCAGGTAGGTCTTGAGCCGCGTGCGGTATTCCCGTTCGAACGTGCGCAGTTGCTCCAGGCGCCCCTCGAGGACGGTGCGCTGCTGGTTGATGGTGCCCATGATCTCGGAGTGCTTGCGCTCAGCGTCTGCCTGCAGGGCGTCGGCCTTCTCCTGTGCCTGGCGCAGCTGCGCTTCCGAGCGGGTCTGTGCATCGGACAGCATCACGTCGGCGCGCTGCTTGGCGTCGGCCACCGTGGTCTCGGCGGTGTGATGCGCCTCCGAGAGGATCTGGTCGGCGTTGGCCCGTGCATCGGACAGCATCTTGTCCGCCTCGGCCTTGGCCGTGCCGGTCAACCGATCGGCAGTGTCCTGGGCCAGGCTGAGCACACGGGCCGCCTTGATGGCCTGCTCCTCGCTGGACGCGGTGCTGGGCTGTTCGTAGGCCGGCTGAGGCGCGGGCTGCGGTTCGGGTTCCGGCTCCGGTTCCGGTTCCGGCTGGTAGAGCGGAATGGCCTGGGTGGGCTGTGCGCCGCCGGCACGCGCGGCGGCCAGCTCCTGGTCGAGCTCGCTCACCCGCTGGCGCAGGTCGGAGTTCTCCTCGATGAGCCGGGTCAGTTCGTTCTCCACCAGGTCGAGAAAGGCGTCGACCTCGTCCTCGTTGTAGCCGCGTTTGCCGATAGGCGGCTTGCTGAACGCCACATTATGCACGTCGGCCGGTGTAAGTGGCATTGTCTGCCCCCTCGGGTCTGGACGGTCGAACCGATCTCACAGTGTAGAACGCGTGTCACGTTCATCGTGCCGTACTTTAACTGGCGTCCATCCTGTCACACCAGACCCGCCGGTTGCGGTCGACCCCGATAATTAAGAGCGAATTTCACACTTATGGCGTGCCGTGTCCGGCGTGGACAGTGGCCTGTGCGCACCGATTGAGGTACCGTCCCGCGCCCCGCGGCGGGGGTCAGGCGGCCGCTCCGAACGCCAACTGCATTCCGATGAACGAGACCAGCAGCAACACCATGATCGAGAGGTCGAAGCGCACCGCACCGATGGTCAATTGCGGGATAAGCCGACGTAGCAGCTTCACCGGCGGGTCGGTGAGCGTCATGATGACTTCAAGGATCACTACGGTCAGGCCGCGTGGATGCCAGTCTCGGCTGAACGAGCGGATGAACTCCACGACGACCCGAGCGATCAGCAGCAACCAGAAGACGAACAGCGCGAAGCCAAGTATTTCGAAGAACAGCGCCAACTAAAGCCGGTCCTTACTAACAGCGGATGTGACATTGCCGACATCGCTGGTTTCATTCCAGCGCGACGCCAATCAGCCTACCTAGTCCCGCGGCGGGGCGGCCGCCCGCCTCACTGGTAGCTGTAGAAGCCCGCCTCGGCGATCCGACGGCGCTCCTCGGCGCTGACGTCGACATCGGCCGGCGACAGCAGGAAAACCTTGGTGGCGACCTTGTCGAACGAGCCGCGCAGGGCAAAGGCCAGGCCCGCCGCGAAGTCGACCAATCGCTTCGCATCGGCGTTGTCCATCGAGACGAGATCCATGATCACCGGCTGGCCGTCGCGGAAGCGCTCCCCGATGGTGCGCGCCTCGCCGTAGTCCTTGGGCCGAAGTGTGGTGATCTTCGACAGCGGGCTGCCGGCTTCGAACAACTCGGCCATCCGGCGGGGGTCCATGGCCAGCGCGCCCCGGGTGGAGCCACGCAGCGAACCGAACCGCGACCGCGGCATGTCGTGGGGGTGGTCGAACTCGCGCGGCCGGAACCTCGGCTCGTCGGCGTAGCCTGCGCGGAAGCCGCCGGTGGGCGGATAGTCCGCCTCCTCGCGTGGGTCGTCGTAGTCGCGGCCGCCACGATGGTCACGGTCGTCGTAGCGACCACCCTGGAAACGGCCAACGTCGTAGCCGTCATCGGCGAACCGCTCGCCGCGGCGCGAGTAACGCGCGCCGACACGGTCGTCGTCGTCGTAGTACTCGTCGTCGTAGTCATCCATCGGAGCCATACCGAAGTAGGCCTTGACCTTGTGCAGAGTGCTCATCGCTGGACCCTTCTGGAGCGTGAAGTTCGGTGTCTGTGATGAAGATGTGACTGGAGTGACTACTCATGGAGACGTTAGAGGACGCTGCCCAAGAAGCGCTGTACCGACACGCACACATGTCGAACCGTGTCGGACGGCAGCTTCGAGGTCTCCGGACATCCCGGCCGACAACTCCGTCGCCCCGGGATGGTCCTGCAGGACACGGCGGCGCTCGGCGGCCAGTGCCGCGAATGCCTCGTCGGGGTCGGCGCCCAGCGGCGGGACTGCCATCAGGCCGACCAGTCGCAGGCCCTCGGCCCCGGCCACCTGGCCGCAGACGGCATCGACGCCGGCCCGATCGCCGATGTCCACGCCACCACGCGTGGTGTCCCCATCGAGGCTGATCTGGACGAACACCCGCAACGGTCCGGAGCGTCTCCCCTCGGCGAGGGCCTGCACCGCCGCACGGTCCAGTGCGGCGGTGACCTTTGCGGTCGATACCGAGTGCACCGTATCTGCCCATGCCGCAATGTGTTTGGCCTTGTTTCGCTGTATCTGGCCGACCATGTGCCAACGCACCGGTTGGCCGTTGGCCGCCGGGCCGGTCAGCGTGTCGAACTCGGCGATCTTCGCGGAGGCCTCCTGGTCCCGGGACTCACCGAAGCTGCGGCATCCCAGCCGCCACAGGATGACGACGTCGGTGGCCGGGAAGAACTTGGTGATCGGCAGCAGTTCGATGCCCGTGACATCGCGGCCGGCGGACTCGGCCGCGCGCGCCAGGCGGGCCCGCACCGCCGCCAGTGCACCGACCAGTTCGGCCTCACGGTCGGTGTGGCTGTTCATTCCATCCACACCAGACAGGCCAGCCGACCGGTCGGCGCGTCGCGACGATGACTGAACAAATTGCGATCGGCCACTGTGCAGCGCGGGTCGATGTCGATGGCCGTGACACCGGCGTCGATGAGCTGGCGGGCGATCCCGGCCCGCAGATCGAGCGCGGGCGTGCCCCGCGAGCTGGTGGTACGACTACCGGGCAGCCGCGCCTCGACGTCGGCGGCCATCTCCTCGGGGACTTCGTAGTTGGACCCGCTGACCGCCGGCCCGAGCAACACCGAGATGTCCTCGACATGCGCACCCTGGGCCAGCATCGACTCCAGGGTCCTGCGCACCACGCCGTTGGCGGCTCCCACCCGTCCGGCATGTGCCGCGGCCACCACGACGGCACGGGCATCGGCCATCAACACGGGCACGCAATCTGCGGTCACCACCGCCAGCGCCAGCCGCGGTGTGCTGGTCACCAGCGCGTCGGTGTCCTCCAGAGCAGCGGTACGTGGCTGGTCGACAACCTCGACGTGATCGCCGTGCACCTGGTTCATCCACACCACGTGGTCCGCGGGCAGACCGATCGCCGATACCAGCCGCCTGCGATTGGCCGCCACCGCCGCCGGGTCGTCTCCGACATGGTCACCGAGGTTGAAGGTGTCGAACGGCGGGGCGGAAACCCCGCCGGCCCGGGTAGTGGTCACACGGCGGATGCGAACGGTCACAGACCCAGTATCCGAAAAGCGCCGTGCGGCGATCAGTGCCGCATGAACGGTGGCACGTCGACGTCATCGTCATCATCACCGCCGATGCTGACCCTCGCACCGTTGGTGTGCACGGGCACGCTCACGGCGTCGATGGGATCGAACAGCGACGAACTCAGCTTGCCGGCGGCCCCCGGCGCGATCCCCTGACCGCCCGCCGACGCATCTCCCGTCACCGGCTTGCGGCTCGTCCCGGTGGCATCGAAGCCCGCGGCGATGACCGTTACCCGCACCTCGTCACCCAGAGAGTCGTCGATGACGGTGCCGAAGATGATGTTCGCTTCGGCGTGGGCGGCGTCCTGCACCAGCGAGGCCGCCTCGTTGATCTCGAACAGGCCGAGGTCGCTACCGCCGGCGATGGACATCAGCACGCCCTGCGCGCCCTCCATCGAGGCTTCCAGCAGCGGCGAGTTGATGGCCATCTCGGCGGCTTTGAGGGCGCGGCCGTCACCGCGGGACGATCCGATACCCATCAGCGCCGTGCCGGCGCCGCTCATGATGCCCTTGACATCGGCGAAGTCGACGTTGATCAGGCCGGGGGTGGTGATCAGGTCGGTGATGCCCTGCACACCGTTGAGTAGCACCTCGTCGGCGCTGCGGAACGCGTCCATGAGCGACACCTGCGCATCGCCCATCTGCAGCAGACGGTCATTGGGGATGACGATCAAGGTGTCGCAGCTCTCGCGCAGCGCGGAGATACCGTTCTCGGCCTGGTTGGACCGCCGTTTGCCCTCGAACGAGAACGGCCGCGTCACGACACCGACAGTCAGCGCGCCGAGCTTGCGGGCGATGGAGGCGACAACCGGCGCACCACCGGTTCCGGTACCGCCGCCTTCGCCCGCGGTGACGAACACCATGTCGGCACCGCGAAGCAGCTCCTCGATCTCGTCCTTGGCGTCCTCGGCGGCCTTGCGGCCCACGTCCGGGTCGGCGCCGGCGCCGAGCCCGCGGGTGGAGTCACGACCGACATCGAGCTTGACGTCGGCGTCACTCATCAGCAGTGCCTGGGCGTCGGTGTTGATCGCGATGAACTCCACGCCTTTGAGTCCCTGCTCGATCATCCGGTTGACGGCGTTGACGCCGCCGCCGCCGATGCCAACGACCTTGATGACGGCGAGGTAGTTATGCGGGGGGGTCATCGTCTTGGTTTCCTCCCTGGTGGGGCTCGGGGTGACGCGACTCCCCTGGCAAACCCTCAACCTCAACCAGAGATTCAGAGTTATGTCAAGTAGTTCCGCGCAACCAGAACGGTATGGCCGGTCAGCGCCGGATTGGGGAGGCGCGCCGACGTGTCGCTCGCGAATTTCGGGCCATATCCCTCATGCGGACGCCGTGCACTACTTCACGGTCGGCAGGTCCGGGCTCGACACGTCGTAGACGTGGCCCGGCTGGGTCAGCAGCGCGGCCAGCTTCTCCGCCTTCTCGTCGGTGCGGTCGGTGGTACCCCACACCACCGTCCGGCCGTCGGTGAGCGTCAGGGTGATCGACGCCACCGACGGTGCCGCGATGCGGCTGACCTGCGACACCACCTCCGGACTCAGCGCCGTCATCACCTGCAGGGCCGCCGTGGTGGGCGGATCGGTCGGTCCAGGATGATCGACATCGATGTAGGGCAGCCCGGGCGGCGGCGGGGCGGTCGCGAAATCCACCCCGTCACGGTCGAACAGGTGCGGCCCGTCGGGGAAGTCCTTCACCACGATCG
>Ga0210086_1000051_pt1 | contig 79879 bp, 71 predicted proteins | sample China_Galinas_PW_3_FD_184867 | JGI IMG/M metagenome (GOLD analysis project Ga0210086, IMG submission 184867) | Wetland microbial communities from San Francisco Bay, California, USA, that impact long-term carbon sequestration - China_Galinas_PWB_D2... | ecosystem: Environmental > Aquatic > Marine...
GCGCACGCGGTGCCTCCGGTTTCGGTTTGGTGTGGTAACCCCGAAACCTAGAGCCACACCTCGTGCGCGTCCCTCAATTCACCGCGAAACGCCGACAACCTTCAGCCACAACAAAAATCATCGCTGACCAGCACAAAAGCGCCCACGAAAACCCGTGGAGCGCCACATATGTACGTGTCCGGCGGTGTTGCTGAGTCTTCGCGCGAGAGTTCATCGCGCGCGACGATCTTGCACGCCGATCTCGACTCGTTCTACGCGTCCGTGGAGCAGCGAGACGATCCCGCGCTGCGTGGCCGGCCGGTGATCGTCGGCGCCGGAGTCGTGCTCGCCGCCAGCTACGAGGCAAAGGCCTACGGCGTGCGCACCGCGATGAGTGGGCGTCAGGCCCGGCGGTTGTGCCCGCACGCGGCCGTCGTGCCGCCGCGAATGTCGGCCTACAGCGCCGACTCTGACGCGGTATTCGACGTGTTCCGTGACACCACCCCGCTCGTCGAGCCGCTATCCGTTGACGAAGCGTTCCTCGACGTCGGCGGGCTGCACCGGGTCGCGGGCTCTCCGGTCGACATCGCAGCCAAGTTGCGCAGCGACGTGCGCGAGCGGGTCGGGCTGCCGATCACGGTCGGGATCGCGCGCACGAAGTTCCTCGCCAAGGTGGCCAGTCAGGTGGCCAAACCCGACGGCCCCCTGCTCGTCCCGCCCGATCGCGAGCTGGCGTTTCTGCGACCGTTGTCGGTGCGCCGGCTCGGGGGAGTCGGCGCGGTGACGGCCGACAAGCTGCACACCCACGGCATCGAGACGGTCGCTGACGTGGCCGAGCTCGGTGAGCCCATGCTGGCGTCGCTGGTCGGCCGGGCCATGGGGCATCGACTCCACGCGCTCTCGCAAAATATCGACACACGGCGCGTGCAGACCGGTGTCCGGCGCAGTTCGGTCGGTTCCCAACGCGCCCTCGGGCGGACCCGCCACACATCCGCCGAGTTGGATGTGATCTTGGTTACGCTCATGGACCGGATCACCCGCCGGATGCGTGCCGCAGGACGCACCGGCCGAACGGTTGTGCTGCGAATGCGATTCGACGACTTCAGCCGCGCCACCCGCTCGCACACTTTGCCGCACGCCACCGCCTCGACCGAACCCTTGGTTGCCGCGGGCGCGTGAATTGCTTTGTGGCGCCGGCCCGCTCATCGTCGAGCGTGGCCTGACGCTGATGGGGTTCAACGTCGCCAATATTGACCGCCGCGGTACCCAACAGCTGGAGCTGCCCCTCGATGCCCGCCCCGACCCCCTCCTGATCGACACCGCAGTCGACCGCGTTCGCCGGCGTTACGGCACGGCAGCAGTCACCCGCGCGGTGCTGCTGCGCCGCGATCCGGGCCTGGAGATGCCGCATCTGCCGGATTGACCGCAGCAAACAAGCATGACTCCTTTGCTTGCCGGGTAACCGCCGGAGAGGGAATTGGGAGGAACTGGCACATGCGCGTAACCAGGAAGCAAGCGGAACTCAATCGACAACGCATCATCGAGAGCGCGATCCGCTTGTTCGCAGAACGGGGGGTGGACGGCGTCGGTGTCGCCGAGGTGATGGCCGATGCCGGGTTCACACACGGCGGCTTCTACAACCATTTCGCGTCGAAAGAAGACCTGGTGAACGAGGCGTGCCGGACATCGTTCACCCGGTCAGTGGACTGCCTTCGTGACGAGAACCGGCAGCTGGACCAGTTGCGGGACGATAGCTACGGCGCGTGCCTGTCGGCCGCGATGTTGAGCGAGGCGTCGAAGGGCGCCAACCCACAGCTCGGTTCCGTCTACGGCAAGGGCATCACCGAGCTCCTCGGAGCGTTGACCGCGCGGCACGGCGACTCTGAGCGCGCGGCGGCCGCCCTGTCGTGCTTCGTCGGCGCCCGAGTGCTTGCCCGCGCGGTGCAGCGCGGCGACCGTGACCTCGCCGACCAGTTCGAGCGGGTGCTATACCCACAGACCACTCAGCTGCGGCTCCAGGCCAGCAGCTGATCCGCGGGCCACGTGTTGACGATCCGCTCGGCCGGCACGCTGGTGTCCAACGCGCGCTGGGCGCCAAAAGCCAGGAACTCGAGCTGACCCGGGGCATGTGCGTCGGTGTCGATCGAGAACACGCACCCAATTTGTAACGCCAGAGCCATCAGCCGTGCCGGCGGGTCTCGGCGTTCGGGTCGCGAGTTGATCTCGACGGCAGTGCCGTGGTCCCGGCAAGCCGTGAACACCCTCTCCGCGTCGAACTTTGACTCTGGGCGCAGGCCGCGGTTGCCGTCGACGAGGCGGCCTGTGCAGTGTCCGAGCACGTCGGTGTGCGGGTTGGACACCGCGCGCACCATCCGCCGCGTCATTGCTGCTGCGTCCATCGACAACTTGAAATGGACGCTGGCCACGACGATGTCGAGCCGCTCCAGCAGTTCGGGTTCCTGATCCAGCGAACCGTCCTCGAGGATGTCCACCTCGATACCGGTCAGGATTCGCATCGGCGTCAGCTCGTCGCGCAACTCGTCGATCACGTCCAGCTGTGCTCGCAGCCGGTCCGCGGACAAGCCGTTCGCGATCTTCAGCCGCGGCGAGTGGTCGGTCAGCGCACAGTATTCGTGTCCCAACGACTTGGCCGCGCGCATCATTTCGCCGATCGGCGCGGAGCCGTCCGACCAATTCGAATGCAGGTGCAAATCACCGCGCAGTACCGTGCGGATCTCACCGCCGCCCAAATCGGTTGCACCTGAACGTAACTCCGCGAGAAGGTCAGGCACCTGGCCGGCAACCGCCTCGGCGATCACCTTCGCGGTCTTCGGCCCGATACCGGGCAGGCTCTGCCAGCCGTTCGTGTGGCCCAGGCGGTCGCGGCGCGCGTCGTCGAGCGCCTCGAGCACGTCGGCCGCCCGACGGTAGGCCATCACGCGGCGCGGCTCCTCGCGCGCGCGGTCCTTGTAGTACGCGATCTCACGCAATGCGGCCACCGGATCCATGTCTCCAGTGTGCCCAGCCGGTCGCGGACTACCCTCGGCCCGGTGCGATTCGCGTTCAAGACCTCGCCGCAAAACACCACGTGGTCCGACATGCTCGCGGTCTGGCAGGCGGCCGAGGGCATCGACGTCTACGAGTCCGGCTGGACGTTCGACCACTTTTATCCGATCTTCTCCGACTCGACCGGTCCCTGCCTGGAGGGTTGGACCACGCTGACGGCACTCGCCCAGGCCACCGCACGCCTGCGACTGGGCACCTTGGTTACCGGCATCCACTACCGCCATCCAGCCGTGCTGGCCAACATGGCCGCGGCCCTGGACATCGTCTCCAAGGGCCGGCTCGAGCTGGGAATCGGCGCAGGCTGGAATGAAGAGGAGTCCGGCGCGTACGGAATCGAACTCGGCACGATCAGCGAGCGGTTCGACCGCTTCGAAGAGGCCTGCCAGGTGCTGATCGGTCTGCTGTCCCAAGACACCACCGACTTCGACGGGCGATACTACCAACTCAAAGCCGCACGCAACGAGCCGAAGGGCCCGCAGCGACCGCATCCGCCCATCTGCATCGGGGGCAGCGGCGAGAAGCGCACGCTGCGCATCACCGCGCGCTACGCCCAGCACTGGAACTTCGCCGGCGGCTCGCCGGAGGAGTTCGCCCGCAAGCGTGATGTGCTCGCATCCCACTGCGCGGACATCGGCCGCGACCCGAACGAGATCATGTTGTCCGCGCACGTCCGCCTCGGTGCGGAGGGTGATTACCCCAGGGCCATTGCCGAGGCGGCCGCGCTCGGCGACGAAGGGCTGAACCTCGCGATCATCTATCTCCCGACACCGCACGACCCAGCGGTATTGGAGCCTCTTGCAGAAGAGATCAGGGACTCAGGGCTGCTCCGATAACGGAATGGTAACGGTCAGCAAAGTCTGGCCGTGAAAGCCGGCGAGCGCCCACTGCGCGCCGCGGCGCGTCAGACGCCGTAGCGCAGTAACTCGTCCGCGGTTACCAGGCGCTCATGCTTGGCTGGGAATTCGCGGCTCTTAACGGGAAACCGAAACCACGACAAGGCGATTCGAGCTACCCGAGTACGGGGGATCGGGTTCAGGTACACGACGACCACTCCTGCGGTGAACCAGCTTCAAATATTTGCGCAGTGGTAAGGCTACACCGCACCACTGGCGTCTAGACATTGAACACCGGATACATGGCAAACTTTGGGAGGCGCGCCAAAAACTCTCAACCGTGTGTCGAGGGTTCTCGCCGTCCCCCTCCGGCGATCAGACGCAAAGTCGCATGAATGCACGTGTGGTATTCGATTCCGCGACTGTCGCCCGAAGACACCCTACCGTTGAGGGGCGGTTGTCGGCTTGATCGGCGCCGGCAGCGCCGTGACACCGATGAGGTAGTTGTCCACCGCCGCGGCGGCCGCGCGACCTTCGGCGATGGCCCACACGATCAGCGACTGGCCCCGGCCCATGTCGCCGGCCACGAACACACCGGGCACGCTCGTCGCGAAGTCGTCGTCTCGGCCGACGTTGCCGCGGTCGGTGATCTCCACGCCGAGTTCTGTCAACAGGCCCTCACGGGCCGGCCCGACGAAGCCCATCGCCAACAGCACCAGGTCGGCTTCCAGTTCGAACTCGGTCCCGTCCACCTCGACGAACTTGCCGCCCTCCATCCGCACCTCATGCGCCCGCAGCCCGGCCACCCGGCCATCGCGTCCGATGAACTCCTCGGTGTTGACCGAGAACACCCGGTCACCGCCTTCTTCGTGGGCGGCCGACACCCGGAACATCAGCTGGTAGGTGGGCCACGGCGTCGACTCCGCGCGGGTGTCCGGGGGCCGCGGCATGATCTCGAACTGGTGCACCTCGACGGCGCCCTGCCGGTGCACCGTCCCCAGGCAGTCGGCCCCGGTGTCGCCGCCGCCGATGATGATCACCTTCTTGCCTTTGGCGGTGATCGGCGGCTCGCCGTCCGGCCCGAGCACGTTGTCACCCTGCTGCACGCGGTTGGCCCACGGCAGGAACTCCATCGCCTGATGGATACCGTCCAACTCCCGACCCGGAATCGGCAGCTCCCGCCACGCAGTCGCGCCGCCGGCGAGCACGACCGCGTCGAAGTCGGCGCGCAATTGGTCCGCGGTGATATCGACGCCGACGTTCACGCTCGCCTTAAATACCGTGCCCTCGGCCTCCATCTGCGCGAGCCGCCGGTCGACATGGCGCTTCTCCATCTTGAATTCCGGGATGCCGTACCGCAGCAGCCCGCCGATGCGGTCGTCGCGCTCGAACACGGTCACGGAGTGGCCCGCGCGGGTCAGTTGCTGCGCTGCCGCCAGGCCGGCCGGACCCGAACCCACCACCGCGACGGTCTTGCCGGTCAGCACCTGCGGAACGACCGGCCCCACCCAGTCCTGCTCGAAGGCGTTGTCGATGAGCTCGACCTCGACCTGCTTGATGGTCACCGGCGGCTGGTTGATGCCCAGCACGCACGACGATTCGCACGGCGCCGGGCAGAGCCGGCCGGTGAACTCCGGGAAGTTGTTGGTCGCGTGCAACCGCTCGATCGCATCGCGCCACCGGTTGGTGCGCACCAGGTCGTTCCACTCGGGGATCAGATTGCCCAGCGGACAACCGTTGTGGCAGAACGGGATTCCGCAGTCCATGCAGCGCGACGCCTGCACGCGTAGCTTGTCGTGGTCGAAGTCTTCGTAGACCTCTTTCCAGTCGAGGATGCGCAGCGGGATGGGCCGTCGCTTAGGCAGCTCGCGCCGCCGGTGCTTGAGGAAGCCGGCCGGATCAGCCATGGGCCGCCGCCATGATCGCCTCGTCGACGTCGGTGCCGTTCTGCTCGGCCTGCGCGATCGCCTCGAGCACCCGCTTGTAGTCGCGGGGCATCACCTTCACGAACCGCTGCCGCTCGGTGGGCCAGCGCGACAGGATCCGCTTGGCCGGCGCCGAGTCGGTGGCGTCGAGGTGCTTGGTCAGCATCCGGTGCAGCCACTCGAAGTCGTCGTCATCGAGTTCTTCGAGCTCGACCATCTCCGTGTTCAGGTGGTCGGGCAGCACCCGCTCCGGGTCATACACGTGGGCCACACCGCCCGACATGCCGGCCGCGAAGTTGCGCCCGGTAGGCCCGAGGATGACGACCTTGCCGCCGGTCATGTACTCACACCCGTGGTCACCGACACCCTCCACCACGGCATGCGCGCCGGAGTTGCGGACCGCGAACCGCTCGCCGACCTGACCCCGCAGGAACGCCTCGCCGCCGGTGGCGCCGAACAGGATCACGTTGCCGCCGATGATGTTGTCCTCGGCGACATAGCCCTCCGGTGCGTCACGGGACGGGCGCACGACGATCCTGCCGCCAGACAGCCCCTTGCCGACGTAGTCGTTGGCGTCGCCGTACACCCGCAGCGTGATCCCCTTGGGCAGGAAGGCGCCGAAGCTGTTGCCGGCAGACCCGTCGAACATGATGTCGATGGTGTCATCGGGAAGGCCTTGCCCGCCATAGGCTTTCGTCAGCTCATGGCCCAGCATGGTGCCAATCGTACGGTTGACGTTGGAGATCGTCGTCGAGAACTTCACCGGCTTGCCCGAATCCAGCGCCTCCCGGCTCATCACGATCAGCTGCTGGTCGAGCGCCTTGTCCAGGCCGTGGTCCTGACGCGAGCTGCAGTAGTAGTCCTGGTTCATGAATGCCGATTCCGGCTCGTGCAGCACCGGCGACAAGTCCAGCTTGCGCGCTTTCCAATACTCGGCTGCCATCGTGGTGTCCAGCGCGTCGACTTGCCCGACGGCCTCGTTGATGGTGCGGAAACCCAACTGCGCCAGGTATTCCCGCACCTCCTCGGCGATGAACATGAAGAAGGTCTCGACGAACTCGGGCTGGCTGTTGAACCGCTTGCGCAACTCGGGGTTCTGGGTAGCCACCCCCACCGGGCAGGTGTCAAGGTGGCACACCCGCATCATGATGCAGCCCGACACCACCAGCGGCGCGGTCGCGAAACCGAACTCCTCCGCGCCGAGCAGCGTGGCGATCATCACGTCACGCCCGGTCTTGAGCTGACCGTCCACCTGCACGACGATCCGGTCGCGTAACCCGTTGAGCAGCAACGTCTGCTGCGTCTCGGCCAAGCCCAGCTCCCAGGGCGCACCGGCGTGCTTCATCGACGTCAGCGGTGTGGCGCCGGTGCCGCCGTCGTGCCCCGAGATCAGCACCACATCGGCATGGGCCTTGGACACGCCCGCCGCGACCGTACCGACGCCGTTCTCCGAAACCAGCTTGACGTGCACGCGGGCCTGTGGGTTGGAGTTCTTCAGGTCGTAGATCAGCTGCTTGAGGTCCTCGATCGAGTAGATGTCGTGGTGCGGCGGTGGCGAAATCAGCCCCACACCCGGCGTGGAATGCCGCACATCGGCAATCCATGGATACACTTTGCCCCCTGGAAGCTGGCCGCCCTCACCGGGTTTCGCGCCCTGGGCCATCTTGATCTGAAGATCGCTGCAGTTCGTCAGGTAGTGGGACGTGACACCGAACCGCCCGGAGGCCACCTGCTTGATCGCGCTGCGCCGCCAGTCGCCGTTGGGGTCTTTCTCGAAGCGACGGACGTCCTCGCCGCCCTCGCCGCAGTTCGACCGTCCGCCGAGGCGGTTCATCGCAATCGCCAGCGTCTCGTGGGCTTCGGCGGAGATCGACCCGTAGCTCATCGCGCCCGTGGAGAACCGCTTGACGATCTCACTGGCCGGCTCGACCTCCTCGATCGGCACCGGTGGGCGAGCGGCGTCCCTGAACTTCAGTAGGCCCCGCAGCGACGCAATCCGCTCGCTCTGGTCGTCGACCAGCCGCGTGTACTCCTTGAAGATCTCGAACTGCCCGGTCCGGGTGGAGTGCTGCAGCTTGAACACGGTGTCGGGATTGAACAAGTGGTATTCGCCCTCGCGGCGCCACTGGTATTCGCCGCCCACCTCGAGCTCGCGGTGTGCCCGCTCCTGCGGCCGCGGCAAGAACGCCAGCGAGTGCCGCCTCGCGACGTCGTCGGCGATGTCGTCCAACTCGATGCCGCCCGTCGGACAGGTCAGGCCCGTGAAGTACTCGTCGAGCACCGCCTGCGATATGCCGACGGCCTGGAAAAGCTGGGCGCCGGTGTAGGACGCGAGCGTCGAGATGCCCATCTTCGACATCACTTTCAGCACGCCTTTGCCGGCGGCCTTGACATAGTTGGCGAGCGCCTTCTCGCGGTCCAGATTCGGGGTCGCCTGGCCGGCGGCGGAGCCGCCGAAAAGGCCTCTGTCGAGCATGTCCTCGATCGATTCGAACGCCATGTAGGGATTGATCGCCGCCGCACCGAACCCGACCAACGCCGCCATGTGGTGCACCTCGCGGGCGTCGCCGGACTCGACGACAAGCCCGACCAACGTGCGGGATCGCTCGCGCACCAGGTGGTGGTGCACGGCGGCGACCGCCAGCAGCGACGGGACCGGCGCAAGCTTCTCGTCGGACTCGCGGTCGGACAGCACGATGATTTGCGCGCCGTCGGCGATCGCCGCCGACGCCTGCGTACGCATGTCGTCGAGCGCCGCCCTCAGCCCCGCACCACCCTTGGCGACCGGGTACAGGCACCGGATCACCTTGGCGCTCATGCCATGCCGGCGACCGTCCACTTCGGCATCCGGGTCCAGGTTGACCAGTTTTGCGAGTTCGTGGTTGCGCAAGATCGGCTGCTGCAGCACGATCTGCCGGCACGAGTTCTCGTCGGGCGACAGCAAGTCGCCCTCTGGGCCGATCACGCCCTGCAGGCTGGTCACGACCTCCTCACGGATCGCGTCCAGCGGCGGGTTGGTGACCTGTGCGAACAGCTGCTGGAAGTAGTCATAAAGCATCCGCGCCCGCTGGGACAGCACCGCAACTGGGGTGTCGGTGCCCATCGACCCGAGCGGCTCGGCTCCGGTGCGCGCCATCGGTGCGACGAGCAGGTTCAGCTCCTCATAGGTGTATCCGAACACCAGCTGGCGCAGCACAATCCGGTGATGCGGCATCCGCACGTAGGGGCCTTGCGGCAACTCCTCGAGCGCGACTAGTCCGTTGTCCAGCCACTCCTGATACGGGTGCTCGGCGGCCAGTTCCGCCTTGATCTCCTCGTCCTCGACGATGCGGCCCTGCTCGGTGTCGACGAGAAACATCCGGCCCGGCTGCAGCCGCATCCGCTTGACCACCGTCGACGGGTCGAGGTCGAGCACGCCGGCCTCCGAGGCCATCACCACCAGGCCGTCGCTGGTCACCCAGATCCGCGACGGCCGTAGGCCGTTGCGGTCGAGCACCGCGCCGACCACGGTTCCGTCCGTGAACGTCATCGACGCCGGCCCGTCCCACGGCTCCATCAGCGAAGCGTGGTACTCGTAGAACGCCCGTCGCGCCGGGTCCATCGACTCGTGCCGTTCCCATGCCTCGGGGATCATCATCAGCACCGCATGCGCAAGGCTGCGCCCACCGAGGTGCAGCAACTCGAGCACCTCGTCGAAACGGGCGGTGTCCGACGCGCCCGGGGTGCAGATCGGGAACAGCTTCTCGAGATCGGTCGGTGACCCGAAGACGTCGGTGCGGATCAACGCCTCTCGGGCGCGCATCCAGTTCTCGTTCCCGGTGACGGTGTTGATCTCGCCGTTGTGCGCGATCCGGCGGAATGGATGGGCCAGCGGCCACGACGGGAACGTGTTCGTCGAGAAGCGGGAGTGCACGATGCCCAGCGCGCTGGTAAGCCCGTCGTCTTGCAGGTCGAGATAGAACTCCTTGAGCTGCGGCGTGGTCAGCATGCCCTTGTAGACGAGCGTCTGCCCCGAAAGGCTTGGGAAATAGACGGTTTCACGGCCGGGTCCGTCCTGACCCGGGCCCTTGCTGCCGAGCTCGTGTTCGGCGCGCTTACGGACGACGTAGACACGGCGTTCCAGTTCCATGCCCGACGCGCCGGCGATGAAGACCTGTCGAAAGGTCGGCATCGCGTCGCGCGCCAGCGCACCCAATGACGACTCGTCGGTGGGCACGTCGCGCCAGCCGAGTACCTCGAGTCCCTCGGCCTCGACGATCTTCTCCACCGCAGCGCACGCCTCCGCAGCCTCCTTGGAGGACTGCGGGAGAAACGCGATCCCGGTCGCGTAATGACCCCGCTCGGGCAGGTCGAGATCAACGACGGAACGGAGGAACTCGTCGGGAACCTGGATCAAGATGCCTGCGCCGTCACCGGTGTGCGGCTCGGCGCCCTGGGCACCCCGGTGCTCCAGGTTCAGCAGCGCGGTGATCGCCTTGTCGACGATGTCGCGGCTGCGGCGGCCGTGCATGTCGACGACCATCGCAACGCCGCATGCGTCGTGTTCGAACGCGGGGTTGTAGAGCCCGACCCGCGGACGCGAGGAGTAAGAGCCACTCCTGCTGGGCGCCATTCCCACCTACCTTTTCTGCCTTTTTCTGCACGCCTTCGCGAAACGCCTGTCAGGTACCGACGGTGTGTTCCCTATGCGGTTAGGTCGCACCCTCGGCCTTGTCAATTGTGTGCCGGTTTGCTCCGAAGGCAAAGCGGGGCCGAACCCCTGCGGGGCGAATGCAGCCGTGCGGCGCTGAACGGTGCACTTGTCCCGGTCACGACAAGTGCTGAAAACGATATGACAAACCCGCCCTGACATGCCAACTTAGTACACCCTAACCGGCCTGCCGCCATCCGCTCGCGATTGTCGCCCAAGCGGTCAGGAACCTGACCCGAATCGGCTGTGCCGCTTGGTAACTCATGTTACGTCAGAGCGGCCCGGATCCGGCTGCTGCTCAACGGGGTTTTGCTGGCAACCGTTGCGGATCGCTATGCGTCAGCAAAAGGCCGATTAAGCGGATTCTCATCGTTTGCTGCGCGGTTGGCGCGGTCGATTGCTGGTGTGCGAACGAAGCTGGTTGCGCCAGCCGTGGCCACCCCTCGCCAGGACCACGACCAGCGTCGGCCGGCCTGCGGCTCAGCCGACCGGGTAACCGCCGTGTTCGGCCAACGACCGGAGTTGCTTGAGCGCAAACGTGCGCCCGCGGCCCGCTTCGGGGATGTGAACGCCCGCCCACATGCCTTGCGCGGCGGGCATCTCGCAGGCCTCCTTCGCGCACAACCACCGGCGGGGGCACGCGCGACAGACCGCCTTGGTCGCCTCATCAGTCGCGGTCAACCACCGATCGGGATCACGTGTGCAGGCGCCGACCTGGTAGTCCGTCGCTGTTCTCTCCACCATCACGGTCATCGCCACTCCCTCCGCGTGCAATATCGACCGAACCGTAGCAACTATTCCGTAGCACCGCAACGCTTTTTTCGCGAACCGTCCGGGGAATCTGGGGCATCGGCTCGAAGTCGGATCGCGAAACCATAGCGTCGATACGGTCTGCCTGGTCCATCAGCGCTGGCCGGACCGATACAGTGAGCGGCGATGAACGCCCCGGCGACGGTCCCGATGCTCACCGTCGAATGTGGTGGTGCGATGTACCGGATCGCCCCCGATCGCACCCCGGCGTCTGTCGGGCGCAGCGGCGAGGCGGCCGTGCCAGTGGCCGATCCACGTGTTTCCCGGGCGCACGTCGTTCTGGAGGTCGACCGGGGCGGATGGCGTGCGGTCGACGCCGGAAGCCGAAACGGCATGTTCGTCGGCGGCGAGCGCCGCCGCGCCGTCCAGATTCACGACGGCCTCACCATCCGCGTCGGCGATCCCGACGGGACGGCGCTCACCTTTCGGTTCGCGGACGACGGGCCCGACTCCATCGACGCCGGCGACGAGCCCGCCGACAGCGATGTCGCCCGCGCGGGGGCTGCCGTCGCGGCACGGCGCCGTGAACTCGACATCACCCAGCGCACGCTCGCGAAGTACCGGATCATGAACGCCGGCGCGCTGATCGCGTTCGAAAAGGGCCGCAGCTGGCCGCGTGAACGCACCCGTGCCAAGCTCGAGGAGGTGCTCCAGTGGCCGCCGGGCACGATTGCGAACATCCGCAACGGCGGCGCGGTACCGGGCGCGCGCAGTGAGCCTGAGCCCGACACCGACCAGGCTCCACTGATCGTCGGCGCGGTCGACGTCGCAATGAAGACGTTTGCCGCCGCCATCGATGCGCTGCCCGGCCCGTCGGACCCCACCTTCACCGAGCGGGCCGCGGTGATACTCGCCGACCTGCGGCAGCTGGAGGCGGTCGTCGCCCGTGCCGCCCGGCAGAGCCGCGGCATGCCCGCGGTCGTGATGGCGCTCAGTGCTGTGCGAAACCGATACGAGGAGTTGATGTTTCGGGCTGCCGGCGCCCCGAATGCGCCGCTCGGCCAGCGGCTGTTCGCCGCCCGTCGCCGGGCCCACCTGTCGGCCGCGGAGACAGGCGATGCGGTCGGCCTGTCGGCTCAGCTGATCGAGGCTGTCGAGGCCGGGCAGCCGGTGACCGACGCCGATGCCGCGGCAATCACCGCGTTGTTGACCCAGCTGGGTGGTTGATACTGATGGGGTGTCGCTCGACGAATTCGTGCATCGCGCCAACGATGCGCTGACGCGCGCGGACTCGCTGTTCGGCTCGGCGTCGGCCAGCAGGCTTGCAGCCGACCGGCTTGCCGATGCAGCCACCACGCTGCGGGGCGACCTTGCATCTGACTTGCTTGGTGCAGCCGTAACCGGGTATCGCACGTTCGCCGAGCACCGAGCGGCCGCGCTGCAGCGGCTCGCCGGCGCCGACGCGGCGCTGAACCGGGTGCTCGCGGCCGCCGCGACCGCCGAGAACGCCGCGGCAGCCGCGTCCCGCTCGACCGTCGCCGCGGCCGCAGCACACGTGGACGGCCTCGCGGACGCGGCTGCGACTCCCGGCGGGCAGCGGGCGCTGGTCGCAGCGCTGCAATCGGAGGTCGGGCGGCAGCAGGAGTTGGTGCGGCGCCATCAGCAGCAAGCCGCCGGGCTCGGCGGGCAGCTGCGCCAGCTGATCTACGACTGACGTTAGGGCGGCTGGCTCCTGGGCGACGGCCATAGCCGTCGCGACACCACCCGCTGGCGGCTAATATATCGGCGCGATACTATTGCGCGAGGTGTCGACGCGTCGGTTTGTGCTCTTCGCGCAAGCGGCTCCTCTTCGTAGTGGCCAAGCTAAGGAGGTGATTCGGTGCTGGAACTCGCCATCCTCGGACTTCTGCTCGAGTCGCCGATGCATGGCTACGAACTCCGGAAACGCTTGACGGGTTTACTCGGTGCTTTCCGGGCGTTCTCCTACGGTTCGCTGTACCCGGCGCTGCGTCGGATGCAGCTGGATGCGCTGATCATCGAAGATGCGGCACCCGCCGGCGCTCCCGTACGGCGAGCGCGCCGGGTGTACCGACTGACCGAGGCGGGCCGGCAGCGGTTCGCCGAATTGGTCGCCGACACCGGCCCGCAGAACTACACCGACGACGGCTTCGGCGTCCACCTCGCGTTCTTCAACCGCACGCCTGCGGAAGCGCGCATGCGGATCCTCGAGGGTCGGCGTCGTCAGGTGGAGGAACGGCGGGAAGGTTTGCGGGACGCCGTCGCGCGGGCCAGTAGCTCGTTTGACCGCTACACCCGCCAACTGCACCAGCTGGGACTCGAATCCAGCGAGCGGGAAGTCAAATGGCTCAACGAGTTGATCGCGGCAGAACGCGTTGCACAGGGGCACGCCGAGTAGGTGCTCGCGAGGCACGTAACACGAATCAGATTTGACATGAAGTGGCAGAGGTAAGGAGATCCGCACATGAGTGGCAACAAGACCGCCGGGCCGGAGGTGCGCGTCGCGATCGTCGGCGTCGGTAACTGCGCTTCCTCGCTGGTGCAGGGGGTGCAGTACTACCAGGACGCCGACGAGAATTCGACGGTTCCCGGCCTGATGCATGTGCGCTTCGGCCCGTACCACGTGCGCGACGTCAAGTTCGTCGCCGCGTTCGACGTCGACGCAAAGAAGGTGGGCTTCGACCTGTCGGAGGCGATCTTCGCGTCGGAGAACAACACCATCAAGATCGCCGACGTGGCGCCGACAGACGTCGTGGTGCAGCGCGGACCGACCCTCGACGGCATCGGCAAGTACTACGCCGACACCATCGACCTGTCGGACGCCGAACCGGTGGACGTGGTCAAGGCGTTGCGCGAGGCCGCGGTCGACGTGCTGGTGTCCTATCTGCCGGTCGGCTCCGACGAGGCCGACAAGTTCTATGCACAGTGCGCCATCGACGCCGGCGTGGCGTTCGTCAACGCGCTGCCGGTGTTCATCGCATCCGACCCGGTCTGGGCGAAGAAGTTCGCCGACGCGGGTGTGCCGATCGTCGGCGACGACATCAAGAGCCAGGTGGGCGCGACGATCACGCACCGCGTGCTGGCCAAGCTGTTCGAGGACCGCGGCGTTCAGCTCGACCGCACGATGCAGCTCAACGTCGGCGGCAACATGGACTTCCTCAACATGCTCGAGCGGGAGCGACTCGAGAGCAAGAAGATCTCCAAGACGCAGGCCGTGACCAGCAACCTGCAGCGGGAGTTCAAGACCAAGAACGTTCACATCGGCCCCTCCGACCATGTCGGCTGGCTCGACGACCGCAAGTGGGCGTACGTGCGGCTGGAGGGCCGGGCGTTCGGTGACGTGCCACTGAACCTGGAATACAAGCTCGAGGTCTGGGACTCGCCGAACTCGGCCGGCGTGATCATCGACGCGGTGCGGGCGGCGAAGATCGCCAAGGACCGCGGCCTGGGCGGCCCGATTATTCCGGCGTCGGCCTACCTGATGAAGAGCCCCCCGGAGCAGATGCCCGACGACGTGGCCCGCGCCCGGCTGGAGGACTTCATCGGGGGGATCTAGAGGCAGGTGCCCACCGAGGTTGCACCGAGGGTTGTGGTTTGGTCCAACACCGCAGCCCTGACGGCAATCTCGGCGCAGGTTTAGTCTCGGTCGAATGAGCGAAGACCTGGCGGGCCTCGACGAGTTCGCGCTGCTGCCCGAGAACGCCGAGCAGGCGGGCGTGACTACGGTGCCTCCCGTCCAGCGCGTCGAGTCCGGGCCGATCTCGGCTCTGAAGTGGGGCACCGCGCCGCCGCGAGTGGTTTTCCTGCACGGCGGCGGCCAGAACGCGCACACCTGGGACACTGTGATCGTCGGACTCGGCGAACCAGCGCTTGCCGTTGACCTACCCGGGCACGGCAGGTCGGCCTGGCGCGACGACGGCGACTACGGGCCGATTCGCAACGCCGAGACGTTGCGGTCGATATTGCGCGGATGGGCTGCGGCCGCAACGCTTTTCGTCGGGCATTCCCTCGGCGGTCTGACCGCGATCCGGCTGGCGACGCAGGCTCCGGACCTGGTGCGGCGGCTCGTCCTGATAGATGTCACCCCGTCCGCGCCGCAACGCCACGTCGAGATGACCGACGAGCAGAAGGGGACTGTCGCGCTGGTTCAGGGCGAACGCGTCTTTGAAAGCTTCGACGCGATGGTGGACGTGACCGTAGCAGCCGCCCCGCACCGCGACCGCAAGTCGTTGCGGCGCGGGGTTTTCCACAACTCGAAACGGCTCGACGACGGCACCTGGACGTGGCGTTACGACTCCTTTCGAAAGGAAGGCGGCTACTCGGATTTCCAGGGCTTGTGGGACGACGTGCCGGCGCTCGCCGCACCCACCATGCTGGTGCGCGGGGCTAACTCGGCGTTCGTCAACGACGATGATGCCGACGAATTTGCCCGCCTGGCCCCGGGATTCGCCCGTGCACACATTGTCGTCGGCTCTGGGCATTCAGTGCACAGCGACCAGCCGCGAGCACTGGTCGAGATCCTGCGCTCGGTGCTGGGTGGCCAGGCGTAGCGTTAGATTTGGACACGGTAAGATCGATGCCATCTTCTGAACAACCTCACCCGAACGAGGTTGCGGTCGGCGCGCAAGCGGTCTACGACGCGAGTGCTGAGGACTACGGCCGGCAGTTCGGTGACGAACTCGACGCAAAGCCGCCAGATCGTGCCCTCCTGGCAGCGTTGGTGGAGCTGAGCGGACCAGGCACCATTGCTGATGTCGGCTGCGGGCCCGGGCACGTCACTCGATACCTTGCCGATCACCACAGCGACGTAGTCGGGATTGACCTGTCACCCGCGATGATTGCCGTGGCACGAGCACGTGCTCCAGAGTTCGTGTACACGGTCGGGTCCGTGCTGAGCCTGCCAGTGGCCGATCGCGCCCTGGCGGGTGCGGTGGCGATGTATTCGATCATCCATCTGGCATCAGACCAAAGGGCAATTGCCTTCAGCGAATTCGCTCGGGTGGTGCGCCCGGGCGGTTGGCTGCTTGTCGCTTTTCATGTCGACAGTCCCGAGTTTGCGGCCGGGGAGATCAATCACCTGACCGAGTGGTTCGGGCGCAACGTACAGCTCGACGGATACTTCCTTTCCCCCGACGCGGTCACAGCTGAGCTCGCTGATGCCGGTTTCGCGAGCGAGGCTAAGACCGAGCGCCGATCAATTCCGGCTGTCGAATACCCGAGCCGGCGCTGTTACCTTCTTGCGCAGCGCGCGGAGCAAGAATCCACTGCGTGACGCCCACTGGACCCAGCCGGGGGGTTAACAGCGCTTCCCAGTCGGCCTGGGCCCGTTGCTGAATTCGCGCGTCGTGGCGGCGTTGGCAGAATCGGGCGGGTGCGCCTTCTCGCCGCTTTGCTGCTCGTGGTTCTTCTCGGCGCGGCCTGCGCCGGCGCGCCTCCCGATCGCCGAACACAGGTCGACGACCTCACCCACCGAATGCGTGCGATGCCCAGGGTGCAGCAGGCCAACAGCACGTTCAACGATTACCGCGGCTGCCAGGCCGAACTCGACATCCGTAGCGGCGGGAACGTCTTCTTGGTGGACACCGGCGGTTGCCCGGTGAACAACGGCGACTGGACGGTGAGCGCCGGCAAGCAACATCCCGCGGAGATCCGCACGTCCCGGCGCCGGCCGACCGATCAGGAGATGGGCCTCTGGACCGCGCTCAACGCCAACCAGTCCATTCCGCACGCCGACGTCTTCACGATCAATGGCCCTCACACCGGGCCGCTGTGGGTCTCCGAGAAGATCCCGGCCGACGACCCCGACATGGCGTTGCCGCTTGCACAGGAGCACCTGCCGCTCGTCGCACGGCTGTCCGCGCCGATCGTGTACACGGCCCAGCAACCAGTACCGCGGGCACATCGGGTTTTACGGGGAAGCCACCGCCCCGGTGATGATCACGATCGGCGGCTGCACCACACGGAAGTACCGGCCGTCGCCGGCCGAACAGACGCTGATCGACGGGTACGAGACATGCAGGCGGTGAACCGCGTGGCAGGCGCCCGTCGTGTTCGTGCAGGAGATGGGACCTTCGGCCGTGGCGGCCGACGTGCGCCGCGATTGAGAATCGCATCATGACGCAACGCGAACTCGAAGACCTCTCGGCCGACGAATGCTTCCGGCTGCTCGCAGCCGCACGCGTCGGGCGACTCGTGTACAACGATGAGCTCGGACCACTCGCCATGCCCGTCAACTACGCGCTGGCCGGACGCGACATCGTCTTCCGTGTCGAGGGTGGCGCGAAACAAGCGGCGATGCAGCAGCCAACGCTCGCCTTCGAGGTCGACCACGTCGACGAGGAACGGGAGTTCGGATGGAGCGTCCTGGTGCGAGGCGCCGGCGCCGAGGTCGACATGGACCGGGTTCCCGCACTGCTGCGGACGATGGATGGCCACTTCCCGACGCCGTGGGCAGCCGGCGTCCACAATGTGTGGCTTCGAATTGTGCCCAACACCGTCACGGGGCGGCGGCTGGGTGCGCAGCGGTCGTCATGGTGACAGTTCTGCTTCCCAGCGGGGCGGCTTCTCGTTGATCCGCTGCGGCCCCACCGAGAAGGTTCGCGACCTGCCACCGCTGAGCCGCGCGATACGGTGAGCTGCATGGCAGTTCAAATACCCGAGCTAATACGCATCGGCGTGCAGTTGCAGCCGCAGCACGCGCCGGACTATGCCGACATCCGTGATGCCGTCCGCCGCTGCGAGGACATCGGCGTAGACGTCGCCTTCAACTGGGACCACTTCTATCCGCTCTACGGCGACCCGGACGGAGCGCACTTCGAATGCTGGACGATGCTGGGCGCCTGGGCCGAGCAGACCTCGCGGATCGAGATCGGCGCGCTGGTGACCTGCAACTCGTACCGCAATCCGGATTTGCTCGCCGACATGACCCGCACGGTCGACCAAATCAGTAACGGCCGGCTGATCCTCGGTATCGGTTCCGGATGGAAACAAAAGGATTACGACGAGTACGGCTATGAGTTCGGCACGGTCGGCAGCCGGCTGGACGACCTCGCCGGGGCGCTGCCGCGCATCACGTCCCGATTGGCCAGGCTCAACCCGCCACCGATCCGGCGCGTCCCGACCCTGATCGGCGGCCAGGGCGAGCGAAAGACACTGCGGCTGGTGGCCGAACACGCCGACATCTGGCACGGCTTCGTCGACCGCGAAACGTACCCGCGCAAGGCCGAGATCCTGGCCGCCCATTGTGCCGCCGTGGGCCGCGACCCGGCCACGATCGAACGCTCGGCCGGCGTGCAGGGCCGCTCGAAGGATGCGCTGCTGGCCGAGGCCGACGCGCTGGCCGGCCTCGGCGTGACGTTCTTGACTGTCGGTGCCAACGGTCCCGACTACGACCTGGCACAGGCTGAGACACTGTGCCGGTGGCGGGATCAACGGCTCGGCGTGTGACGGGAGCCGGGGTGCGGGTCAAGGCCGCAGCGCTGGCCGTCGTGCTCGTGGTGATCGGTTTGGCGACTGCACCCGTTGCCCCGGCAGATCAGTGCTCGCCGCCCGGCGTCCAGTCCGCCAGCTCACTGCCCACCAATCTCGCGAAGGCCGCGAAAGGTCCCGATGAGGACAGGTACACCACCGCAACCGTCGAACCGCTGTCCGCCGTCAACCCGGCCGAACTCGGCCTCGGTACACCGGGCACGCTGGTGGTCGGCACGTTGTCGGATGCGCCGCCGAGCGTCTGCATCAACTCCGCCGGCCAGTTCACCGGTTTCGACAACGAGTTGTTGCGCGCTGTCGCAGCCAAACTCGGTCTGCGGGTCCAGTTCGTCGGCACCGACTTCTCCGGCCTGCTGGCGCAGGTCGCATCGCGGCGATTCGACGTCGGCTCCTCGTCGATCACCACCACCGACGCGCGCCGCCAGACCGTCGGGTTCACCAACGGCTACGACTTCGGCTACTTCTCACTCGTCGTCCCGCCGGGCTCGCCGATCACGGGATTCGACAAGTTGGGCGCGGGTCAGCGCATCGGGGTGGTGCAGGGCACCGTACAGGAGGCCTATGTCATCGACACGCTGCATTTGGAGCCGGTGAAGTTCCCGGACTTCAACACCGTGTACGGCAGCCTCAAGACACACCAGATCGACGCGTGGGTGGCACCCTCGCAGCAGGCGCTGGGCACCGTGCGTCCCGGCGACCAGGCCGTGATCGTCGAAAACACCTTCAGCTTGGACAATTTCGTGGCATGGGCAGTAGCGACGGAGAACACGCCGCTGATCAACGCGCTCAATTCGGGCCTGGACGCGATCATCGCCGACGGCACATGGGCGCGACTGTATTCGGACTGGGTGCCGCGCGCGCTGCCGTCCGACTGGAAGCCCGGCTCGAAGGCCGCGCCACAGCCGAGGCTGCCCGACTTCGCCGCGATCGCAGCCGGCCACACCCCGCGCGCCACCACCGCCCCCGCACCGAAATCCACGCTGTCTCAACTGAAAGACGCGTTTTTCGACTGGGGCCTCTACAAGCAGGCCATCCCCGACCTGTTCAGGACGGGCCTGCCGAACACGTTGATCCTGACGATCAGCGCCAGTGTCATCGGCGTAGTGCTGGGGATGGTGCTGGCGGTGGCAGGCATCTCCCGGGCCCGCTGGTCGCGCTGGCCGGCGCGCGTGTACACCGACGTGTTCCGTGGCCTGCCAGAAGTGGTGATCATCTTGCTGATCGGCTTGGGGGCCGGGCCGGTGGTCGGCGGCTTGACGGGCAACAACCCGTACCCGCTCGGGATCGCGGCTCTGGGATTGATGGCCGCCGCCTACGTGGGTGAGATCTTCCGGTCGGGCATCCAAAGCGTCGAGGCCGGGCAGCTGGAAGCGGCCCGTGCGCTGGGATTCAGTTACCGCGCCGCGATGCGGTTAGTGGTTGTGCCGCAAGGTATTCGGCGGGTGCTGCCCGCGTTGGTCAACCAGTTCATCTCATTGCTGAAGGCGTCGGCGCTGGTGTACTTCCTGGGCCTGGTCGCCGGGCAGCGCGAGCTCTTCCAGGTCGGCCGGGACCTCAACGCGCAGACCGGCAACCTGTCACCGCTGGTCGCCGCCGGCCTGTTCTATCTGGCGTTGACGATTCCATTGACCCACCTGGTGAACTACATCGACGCCCGGCTGCGTCAGGGCCGCGTCGCGACGGAGCCGGCAGAGCCGCTGGCGGCATCCCAGGAGATGGTGTAGGGCTGGCCGAATCGGCCCGGCCCGAACCGGTGTCGCCGGCGGGCAGGTGCTGTGACTTCGCAAAATCTCCGGATTCGTTGCTGGCAGCCCCCGACAGGTTAGACTGACGAATCATGGTGGAGACGACGGAGCCGCAGGTCACCGAGTTGGCCGAGGGGCTGCACCGGGTGCTCTCAAAGTTGGTCTCCGTGCTGCGCCGCGGCGACACCAGCCGCGTCGCCACCGGCGACCTGACCCTGGCGCAGCTCTCGATTTTGGTGACGCTGATCGACCGCGGCCCGATCCGGATGACCGAGCTGGCCGCCCACGAGCGGGTGCGCACACCTACCACTACCGTCGCCATCCGGCGGCTGGAGAAGCTCGGCTTGGTCAAGCGGTCCAAGGATCAGTCCGACCTGCGCGCGGTGCTGGTCGACATCACCGAGAAGGGGCTGGCGGTACACCGCGAGTCGCTGGCCAACCGCCGTGCGGCGCTGGCGGAGATGCTGTCCGGGCTGTCCGACGATGACCGCGAAACGCTGGTCAAGGCGCTTCTGCCGCTGGAACGGTTGGCCGGCCAGTCCGCCACGTAGTCAGCCCAGCCAGTCGAGTACCGCGGCCGCAGTCCACGACTGTTGCATGCTGCCCAGCGGCTCACCGGTGAACGGTTCGTAATACTCGGCGAACGTGCCGTCACTGGCCTGGCGCAGTCCCTCGCGACTCAGCGTGCGTGACCGTTCTGCCCAACCGCGTCGGGCGAACGCCCAGGAGAACAGCCACGTCATCACCGGCCAGACGGGACCGCGCCAGTATTCCCGCGGCCGGAAGTCCCGAGACACCGGCGACGTCGACGGGATCAGCGCGAAGCGCAGGTCCGGATGCGCACAGAACCGCGGACCCTCCAGTAGTCGCAAGAGGGCGCGTTCGCGGTCATGCGGCAGGCCGCCGCATAGCAACGGAGCGAACTGTGCCACTGTCTCGGTAGCAATCCACTTCTCGGCGCGCACATCGAAATCTCTTGCGGCGCCCGTTCTTTGGTCGGTCGTTTCGATGACTCCGGACCGGAAGCGGTCGGCCCACGAATACAGGTCGCGAACGTCGGCATGCGGACGGCTGTAATCCTCGCCGATATTGGCCAGCACTTCGCACGCCAGCGAGAAGATCGCCGAGACGAAGACGTCCTCGACGACGAAGCTCATCACCTTCGGAAGCAGTTCGTCGTCGTAGCGAGCGGTCTTCATCTCCTCGACCAGCCATAGATATCGGTCGTACTCGCTGTCGCTGGGCCGCTGCGACTGGTCCATCACGATGGTCTTGTCTTTGCGCTGATACTCCGGCACCACACCCGGCACCACGTTGCCGTAGGCCGCGTCCCACCGCGGCGAGTTGTCCATGCCGGATTCCCAGCCGTGATACAAGGTGATGCGGCCCCGGCCGCGCTGGTCGCGGCCTTCGGCAAGCCACCGGTGCCAGCGGACGAGGTCCGCCCACCGCCGGTCGAGGAACGCCTCGGCCACCTGCCGAGTGGACCGGCCCCGCCTGCGGGCGTGGTCGAGGATGCGTTCGACGGCGATCGCGTGCACCGGCGGTTGGGTGATTCCCGAAGTGTGGCGCTCCCGCGGGGCGTCGGCCGCCAGGGTGGCGCACGCCCATCGCGCCGGGCCGGGGAAGTACCCGTCGACCTTGTTCGCGAACACGATGTGCGGGATCATCCCATTCGCCCACTGCGCCGACAGCAGCGTGTCCAGCTCGACGACCGACCGCTCGACGCTCAGCGGGGCCAGACCCACCGCTACGAACGCGGCGTCCCAACTCCACATATGCGGATACAGCAGCGGCGCGGCCGTCGTCATCACGCCCAGGTCATTGCCCCGTAGCAGGTACGCAGCGCGCGCGGCGAGCTGCGTCGGCGAGAAACTCGGGTCGGGTGCCATCGCTTCTATCATGCGGGCCGATAGGGTTGCCCGCATGCGGACTGCGCTCATCACCGGGGCCGCCGGCGGCCTCGGTTCCGCCATCGCCGACGCACTCGCACCGACCCATACCCTGTTGCTCGCCGGGCGCCCCTCCAGACGCCTCGATGACGTCGCCGAGCGTCTTGAGGCGACCGTGGTGCCCCTCGACATGACCGACATCGACGCGCTGGCCGACGCCGCGGGTGTCGTCGGCGAACTCGACGTGCTGGTGCACAACGCCGGCGTTGCGTATCCGAATCAGCTCGCCGAGTCGCGAATCAACGACTGGCGAACGACCTTCGAGGTCAACGTGATCGGCGTTGTCGCCCTGACGCAGGCGTTGTTACCGGCGCTTCGCCGTGCCGAAGGCCAAGTGATCCTTGTGAATTCCGGTGCGGGCCGTCACGTTCTGGCCGGCATGGCGTCGTACTCGGCCAGCAAGTTCGCGCTGCGCGCCTTCGCCGACTCACTGCGCGCAGAGGAGCCGGCGCTTCGCGTCACCTCCGTGTACCCAGGCCGCATCGGCACCGAAATGCAACGCCGCCTACGCGAATTCGAGGGCGGCGATTACGAGCCGGCTCACTACCTGCAGCCGGGGACGGTGGCCCGCGCGATCGCGGACATCGTCGCCACCCCACCGGACGGGCACATGCACGAGATCATCCTGCGGCACCGGGGCTAGACGACGAGGTTCACCAACCGGCCGGGCACGATGATCACCTTCTTCGGTGTCGCACCGGCAAGGAACGCCGCCACCTTCTCATCGGCCCGCGCTGCGGCCTCCAGTGCGTCCGCGCCCGCGTCGGCGGGCACCGAGATCCGGCCGCGCACTTTGCCGTTCACCTGAACGGGGTATTCGACCATGTCGTCGGTCAGGTACCGCTCGTCGGCCTGTGGGAACGGCCCGTGCGCCAGTGACCGATCGTGGGCCAGCCGCCGCCACATCTCCTCGGCCAAATGCGGGGCCACCGGTGCGAGCATCAACACCAGCGGCTCCACCGCGTCGCGTGAGGTGATCGCCTGCTTCGTCAAATGGTTGGTGTACTCGATCAGCTTGGCCACCGCGGTGTTGTTGCGCAGCCCCGCGTAGTCGTCGGCCACACCGGCGATGGTGCGGTGCAGAACCCGCAGCGTCTCGTAGTCGAGGCACTCGCCCGACGCCCGCGCCTCGCCGGTCTGCTCGTCGACCACGAGCCGCCATACCCGTTGCAGGAACCGGTACGCGCCGACCACATCCTTTGTCGCCCAAGGCCGCGACGCCTCCAACGGTCCCATCGCCATCTCGTAGACCCGCAGCGTGTCAGCACCGTAGTCGTCACAGATCTCGTCCGGTGACACCGAGTTCTTCAGGCTCTTGCCGATCTTGCCGAACTCCTGGAACACCTCGATCTGACCGTCGGGGCCACCGTAGAGGAACCGGCCGTCGCGCTCGGTGACCTCGGCCGCCGGCACGTACGCACCGCGGGAGTCGGTGTAGGCGAACGCCTGGATGTAGCCCTGGTTGACCAGTCGCCGGTACGGCTCCCGGGAGCTGACGTGGCCCAGGTCGTAGAGCACCTTGTGCCAGAACCGGGAATACAGCAGGTGCAGCACCGCGTGTTCGACGCCGCCGACGTACAGGTCGACCCCGCCGGGGTCGTCGGCACCGTACTCGGTCGGCCGCGGTCCCATCCAGTACGCCTCGTTCTGTCTGGCGCAGAACCGCTCCGAGTTGTGCGGGTCGGTGTAGCGCAGCTCATACCAAGAGCTGCCCGCCCATTGCGGCATCACGTTGGTGTCGCGGGTGTAGGTTCTCAGCCCGTCGCCGAGGTCCAGCTCGACCTGCACCCAGCCGGTGGCCTTGCCCAACGGCGGTGACGGTTCGCTGTCGGCGTCGTCGGGGTCGAACAGCACTGGCGCATAGTCGGTAATGTCGGGCAGCACCACCGGAAGCTCGGATTCGGGCAGCGGATGCGGCCTGCCGTGATCGTCGTACACGATCGGAAACGGCTCTCCCCAATACCGCTGCCGCGCGAACAGCCAGTCCCGAAGCTTGAACTCGATGCGGGCCGAGCCCCGGCCGTCGGCTTCGAGCCGCCGGGTGATCGCCTCCTTGGCCGCCTCGACGCCCAGCCCGTTCAGAAACGCCGAGTTCGCCGCCGGTCCGTCGCCGGTGAAGGCCTCGCGGGAAACATCCCCGCCCGCAATCACTTTTACGATCGGCAGTCCCAACTCGGTGGCAAACTCCCAGTCGCGTTGGTCGTGCCCGGGCACCGCCATGATGGCCCCGGTGCCGTAACCGAGGAAGACGTAGTCGGCGATGAAGACCGGGATGCGTTCGCCGTTGGCCGGGTTGGTCGCGTATGCGCCAAGGAACACACCGGTTTTGGCTTTGTTCTCCTGTCGTTCCAAGTCGGACTTGGCTGAGATCGCCCGCCGGTACGCCGCCACCGCCTCGGCAGGCGTCGATGCGCCGTACGTCCAGCGCGCGTCGACGGGGTCGGGCCAGTCAGCCGCGGTCAGCGAGTCAACCAACGGGTGCTCGGGTGCGAGCACCAGGTACGTGGCGCCGAACAACGTGTCCGGCCGCGTAGTGAACACCTCGATGTCCACCGAAGCACCGCTATTGGCGGTAGCGGCGAATAACGCGGATGCGCCGTTGGAGCGGCCGATCCAGTTGCGCTGCATGGTCTTGACCTTCTCTGGCCAGTCCAACGCGTCCAGATCATCGAGCAGCCGGTCGGCGTAGGCGGTGATCTGCATCATCCACTGCCGCAAGCGCTTCCGGAAGACGGGGAAGTTGCCGCGTTCGCTGCGCCCGTCGGCGGTGACCTCTTCGTTGGCCAGCACCGTGCCGAGACCCGGGCACCAGTTCACCAGCGAATCTGCGTGGTAGACCAATCGGTGGGAGTCCACGATGTCGTTGCGCTCGCCGTTGGACAAGCTCAACCAATCCCGGCCGTCATCCAACACCCTGGTGCCGCAGTCGAACTCGGCGATCAGCTCGGCGATTGGCCGCGCTTTGTCGAGGCCCTTGTCGTAGAAGGCGTTGTAGATCTGCAAGAAAATCCACTGGGTCCACTTGTAGAACTCGGTATCGGTGGTGGAGAAGCTGCGACGAGAGTCGTGCCCGAACCCGAGCCGGCCCAGCTGCCGGCGGAAGTTGACGATGTTGGATTCCGTGCGGGCGCGCGGATGGGTGCCGGTCTGGATCGCGTACTGCTCGGCAGGCAATCCGAACGCGTCGAAGCCCAAGGCGTGCAACACATTGCGGCCAGTCATCCGGAAGTAACGCGCGTAGACATCAGTCGCTATGTAGCCCAGCGGATGACCGACGTGCAGGCCCTCCCCGGACGGGTACGGGAACATGTCCTGGACGAACATCTTGTCGTCGGGAATAGTCGTGGGGTCCTTCGGCGCCAGCGATCCGACCGGGTTGGGCACGTTGAACGTGCCGGCTTGCGCCCAGTGCTGCTGCCAGGACCGCTCGATCTCGCCGGCGAGCTCCGCGGTGTAGCGGAACTTCGGCACGTCGGGGTCGGCGCTTGCGCCGCCGGCGGGCAGAGAGTCGGTCACCCCAACAGGTTAGTCAGCGCCGAGCGGCCTCCTCCGGTCGTGGTCCGCCGATGGCCAGGTCTCGGTTGCGTTGCGGACCGGTCAGAGCTCGGTCCCAGCCCTGGTGATACCAGAGTGACAGTTGTTACGGTCATTGCGCTCACGTTGAGGCACGGGAGGAGGCCGCACGGCATGGTCGATGAGCCGCTTGCGCGAAGAGCACAAGGCAGCAGCAACGCCAAGGGCTGGCTCGCGACTTTCGCTGGATCGGCGGCGGGCATCGCCGGGATCCTCTTCTTCACGAGCCCGAACGCGGTCGCCGAGCCGATGCCGCCACCTGTGCCGTCGCCCGTCACGATCACCCAGACGGTCACCGTCGCACCCGGCGCGCCGCCGGCAGCACCGCAAGCCGTCACCGCGCCCGGCGCCGCAGCGCCGACCGCGTCGCTGGGTCCACAGGCGGGAGTGACGGCGGCAGTGCCGACCGCGCCCGCGCCGATCAGCCCTACGCTCGCCCCGGCCACGTCAGGCACGATCACCGACTACTTCAAGAGCAAGGACGTTGCCCTGGAACCGCAACGCGCCCAGGGCTTCCAGGCCTTCAACATCACGTTGCCGATGCCGCCCGGCTGGACCCAGGTGCCCGACCCGAACGTCCCCGACGCGTTCGCGGTGATTGCCAACCGAAACAGCGCCGACCTCTACACGCCGAACGCCCAAGTAGTCGTCTACAAGCTGCTCGGCGACTTCGACCCGAAGGAGGCGATCACCCACGGGTTCGTCGACAGCCAGTCGCTGTTCGCCTGGCAGACCACCGACGCGTCTCTGACCGACTTCAACGGCTTCCCGTCATCGATCATCGAGGGAACCTACCGGCAGAACGACATGACGCTGAACACCTCGCGGCGGCATGTGATCCTGACCGCCGGTCCCGACAAGTACCTGGTGTCGTTGTCGGTGACGTCGATGGCCAGCAGCCAGGGGGCGCCCAGCGCCGCCGATGCCACCGACGCGATCGTCAACGGGTTCCGGGTCGCGCCGGGCACACCGGCGGCCTTGCCGTCACCGCCGTCACCCGCGGCTCCGGCCGTACCGACTCAACCGGCGGCTCAGACGCTACAGGCGCCTTAGGCACCTACCCGTTCTGCGAAAGCGCCGCGGCTCTCGTATGGTGACCCCATGCTCGTCGCGGGTGTGGTATGCGTGTGCGCGGCCGCCGTGTTGGTGGTGCTGGGAACGCGGGCCCTCGCGGCCCGCGCTCCGGGCGATGCAGCACAGCAGGTCCTGCGGGCAGTCGCGCCGACTCAGCTCGCGGCCGCGGTGATGCTGGCCGCCGGTGGCGTCGTCGCACTGTCGCGCCAACCCTCAGTCGGGCTGTTGGTGGTATGCGTGGCCGGCGCGCTGGGAACGGTCGCCGCGGGGGCATGGCAAGGCGCCCGCTACCTGCCCACGGCGTTGCCGCGTGACGCGAAACCATGCCATGGCTCCGCAACGCGGCCGTGCACAGCCTGCACCCTGTCGTGTCGCTGACGAATCCTGTTGCCGCTGAGGGTCATTGGAATCCTAGTTGCGGCTGATGTCAATCGGGTGGGTGGCCAGCAGCGACAAGGGCAGCGGCTGACGGCGGAGCACGCGCGCCCACAAGTCCGCGCGAGGTTCGACGAGTACATCAGAAGGCAACGCGGACAACACAATCCAGTCGTCCCGTTCGATCTCGCCTTCCAGCTGGCCGATCGTCCAGCCCGAGTATCCGGCGAAAATACGCACCCCCTCGACCATCGGTGCGATCGATTCCGGGTCGGCATCGAGGTCGACCATCACCATGCGGCCCTGGACATGGCGCAGACCGGGCACCCCGTCGCACGTCACCCCAGCCCGCAGCGTCGCCAGGCACAGCGCCGCGTCGCGCTTCACCGGTCCGCCGATGAACATGGTCTTCGGTTTCGCGGTCAGCTTCGCCCACTGCGGAAGCACGTTGTAGACCGCGGTTTCGCTGGGCCGGTTGAGCACCACTCCGAGGGTGCCGCCGTCGTTGTGCTCGACGACGTAGATCACGCTGCGGCGGAACGTCGGCTCGAGGAGATCGGTGTTGGCCAACAGCAGAGTCCCTGAGCGCACCCGATGCGCGGTGGGGGCGTCGAAGTTGGTGCCGTCCTCCGGATCTTCTGAGTGGGCCACGTCACCATCATGTCACCCGCCCAGCGCAATTGGGGCGATCACCGGATGCCGGTCGGGCGGGATATTTGTACGGTAGGTTCGCCATCGCTCTCCGGTGGCGGATGGCAGGGAGTGACTTCGGTGGTTGACGTGCGCGCACCGGTCGCCATGTGGCGATCGGTACGCGCCTTGCCCGCGTTCGGCCGGCTGCTCGCGGTGCGGATCGCCAGCCAGTTCGGCGACGGTCTGTTCCTGGCCGGTTTGGCAGGCGCCATCCTGTTCAATCCCGATCGCGCCGCAACGCCGTGGGCGATCGCCGGGTCGTTCGCGGTCTTGTTCCTGCCCTACTCGCTGGTCGGTCCGTTCGCCGGCGCATTGCTGGACCGCTGGGACCGCCGGTATGTACTGGTCGGCGCGAACGCCGCGCGGCTCGTGCTGATCGCCGCCGCGGGCACGCTGACGGCCATCGGCGCGGACGGGCGCTGGGTGCTCGCGGGCGCGCTGTTGGTCAACGGGACCAGTCGCTTCGTCACCTCGGGTCTGTCGGCATCGCTTCCCCATGTGGTGCCACGCGACCAGGTGGTAACGATGAATGCGCTGGCGACCGCCGTCGGAGCGGTCTCTGCGTTCGTCGGCGCCAACTTCATGCTGCTGCCCCGCTGGCTGTTCGGCGCGAACGATACCGGCTCTGCGACAGTTATTTTCATCGTCACCGTTCCCGTGCTCGTTGCCCTGCTGCTGGCATTGCGGTTCGCACCCTGCAGCCTCGGCCCCGACAACACTGCCCGCAAGATTCACGGGTCTGCGGTGTATGCGGTCGCCCGGGGCTGGCTGCACGGGCTGCGGACGGTCGGCGGCGCACCCAGCGTGGCGGCGACACTTTCCGGACTCGCGGCGCACCGCATCGTGTTCGGCGTCAACACCATGCTGATGCTGGTGGCCGTGCGCCACACCGAAGCGCGCGCGCTCGCCGGTTTGGGCATCGCGGTGCTGTTCGCCGCGGCCACCGGCACCGGTTCGTTCATCGCCACTGTGCTGACCCCGGCGATCGTGCGGCGCGTCGGGCGATTCGCCGCCGCTAACACGGCGCTGGCCGCCGCCGTCGGATTTCAGGTGGCCGCCTCGAGTCTGGTGCTGTCGGTGATTGTCGTGTGCGCATTCCTGCTGGGCGCAGCCGGGCAGGTTGTCAAGCTGTGCGCTGACACTGCGATGCAGATCGACGTCGACGACCCGCGGCGCGGCCATGTGTTCGCGGTGCAGGACTCGATCTTCTGGCTGTCCTTCGTGGGCGCGACCGCGGCGACCGCCGCCGTGATCCCCGCCGACGGGCACTCCCCACCGCTGGCGCTGGCGGGCGCCGGTGTGTATCTGGCCGGGCTGGTGGTGCACATCGCGGTCGGTCGGCGGGGGCCGCCCGAGCACAGAGGCTAGTGTTGCCGGCATGGCCGATGCCGGTTCGATCGTCGACGACCTGCGGGCCGAAAGCGACGAGCTGGATACGCTGGTCGCGCCACTGCCCGAAAGCCGTTGGCGGGAACCGACACCCGCGTCCGGATGGACCATCGCGCATCAGATCGGCCACCTGCTGTGGACCGATCGGCTGGCGCTGACATCGGTGACCGACGAGCCCGCATTCGGCGAGCTTGTTTCCGCCGCCGCGGCCGACCCGACGGGGTTCGTGGACGCCGCCGCCGAGAAGAAGGCTCGCCGCTCGGCCAGGGCGCTGCTCGACGACTGGCGGGCCACCCGCCGGCGGCTGCAGGAGGCGCTGCTGGGCGTGCCCCCGACGCGCAAGCTGGTGTGGTTCGGTCCACCCATGAGCGCGGCGTCGATGGCCACCGCCCGGCTGATGGAGACCTGGGCGCACGGGCTCGACGTCGCCGACGCACTGGGCGTGCAGCGGGCGGGCAGCGATCGGCTGCGCTCGATAGCACATCTGGGCGTGCGGACCCGGGACTACGCGTTCGCGGTCCATGGGCTGCCCGCCCCGGCGGAACCGTTCTGCGTCGAATTGCAGGCACCCGACGGCTCCGTTTGGACGTGGGGTCCGCAGGACGCCGCGCAGCGAATCACCGGTTCGGCGTTGGACTTCTGCTTCCTGGTCACGCAGCGGCGCCCGGTCGCGGCGCTCGACGTCGAGGCGGTCGGCGACGACGCGAAGCAGTGGCTGACGATCGCTCAGGCGTTCGCGGGCCCCCCGGGGCCCGGGCGGTAGCAGGGCTACGGAAACTGGGCACCCGGGTAAGCGCCCGCCAACCGAGCATCGGTGGTGAGCAACGGAAACCGCAGTCCCTCGGCGAGTTCCACGTACAGGGCATCGACAAGCCGGAAAGCATCCCGGCGTTCCCATGCCCCAGCCAACAGGCCGGCCAGCGCGTGCCGCGTAAACGGTGACCGCGCGACAGCGGTGACCAGGCCGGTGGTCTCGACGGCGGGCAGCTCTGCGGCCCGGTTCAGACGGCCGAACGCGGAAATCACCTCGGCATCGAAATGTGCCGGGACGTGCACGACAGAATCGCCGAGCCGGGCGCGAATGCGGCCGGTGTCTCGCCCCACTTACCGCTGTTGCGCCGAGTCGGCGGCACCGTCACCGTCGGTGTCGGTGAGCTCGACGTCCCATCGTCCGTCGCCGTCGACGTCGACGTATCCGCGGGCTCCCGCCGGCATGGCGCACAAGACCCGGTCGGCGAGCCCGTTGCCGTCGCTGTCGATCAGCCAGTCGTCGGCCTGCCCGTCGGCATCGAAGTCCACGAGCGGGCCGCCGGTGTGCTCGGCGCCGTCGAGGCCGAGCCACCGCAGTCCTTCGCCCTCGGGTAACGCCCCCGGGCCGGGCCGGTCCTCCGCGACCGCCCACGTCCCGGACCCGTCGTCGGTGAAGTAGCTTTCGGCAACCCCGTCATCGTCGAGGTCCAGCGCGGCGTGATCCGCCAGGCCGTCGCCGTCGAGGTCACCGATCGCGTCATCGAGCGAGCCGTCGCCGTCGAAGTCCAGCCGCAGCGCGTCCAACTCGCCGTCGCCGTCGAGGTCGAAGTCGGGCGTGCCGACCCATATCGTCGCCGAGCCGTCTGCGCCGAAGCAGTACTCCATGCCAGGTTTGACGTCGCCCTAGGACCGGGCGTTCCACCACGCCAGCAACTCGGCCGTCGCTTCCTCCCTGCTCAGCGGGCCGCGCTCGAGCCGCAGCTCCTTCAGATACCGCCACGCCTCCCCGACTTGCGGACCGGCCGGTATGCCCAGCAGTTCCATGATCTCGTTGCCGTCCAGGTCCGGTCGCACCCGCTGCAGATCCTCTTTGGCCGCCAACTGCGCGATCCGCCGCTCCAGGTCGTCGTAGGTCGCCTGCAACCGCTCGGCTCGGCGCCTGTTGCGCGTGGTGCAGTCCGCCCGGACCAGCTTGTGCAGCCGTCCCAGCAGCGGCCCCGCGTCGGTGACGTACCGCCGCACCGCCGAGTCGGTCCACCGGCCGGCCGCTTTGTCATCCGCGTAACCGTGGAATCGCAGATGCAAGTACACCAGCTGCGACACGTCGTCCACCATCTGTTTGGAGTACTTCAGCGCCCGCATTCGCTTGCGCGTCATCTTCGCGCCGAGTACCTCGTGGTGGTGGAAGCTGACTCCGCCGTCGGGTTCATGCCTGCGGGTGCCGGGTTTTCCGATGTCGTGCAGCAGCGCCGCCCACCGCAGCACCAGGTCGGGGCCTTCCTCGGGGTCCTCGAGCGCGACCGCCTGGCGCAGCACCGTCAGCGAGTGCCGATAGACGTCCTTGTGCTGGTGGTGCTCGTCGATGGTGAGCCGCATCGCCCCGATCTCCGGCAGCACGACGTCACCCAGGCCGGTGCCGACCATCAACTCGACTCCGGCCACCGGGTCGTCGCCCAGCATCAGCTTGTCGAGCTCGGCCGCCACGCGTTCGGCCGTGACGCGGCCCAGCTGCGGCGCCATCTGCTCGATCGCGGTCCGCACCCTCGGCGCGACGGAGAACCCGAGTTGTGACACGAATCGTGCCGCCCGCAGCATCCGCAGCGGATCGTCACCGAACGACGTCTCGGGCGCGGCGGGGGTGTCCAGGACGCGTCGCCGGATCGCTGCCAGCCCGCCGAGGGGATCTACGAATTCCGCCGGGCCGTTCGCGCCGACGCGCACAGCCATCGCGTTGGCGGTGAAATCGCGGCGTACCAGGTCGCCGTCGATGCTGGTGCCGAACCGCACCTGCGGGTTACGCGACACCTGGTCGTAGCGGTCGGAGCGGTAAGTGGTGATTTCCATCCGGTGGGCGCCTTTGGCGGCGCCGACGGTGCCGAACTGAATTCCGGTGTCCCACAGCGCATCGGCCCAGCCCGTCAGCATCCGTTGCACCTCTTCGGGTTCAGCGTTGGTGGCGAAGTCGAGGTCGGCGCCCAGTCGGCCCAGGATCGCGTCCCGCACGCTGCCGCCGACCAGATACAGTTCGCGGCCCGCGTCGGTGAACACCCCACCAAGGCGCCGCAGGATCTCGGTGTGCCGCTGCAACGCGACCGCGGCTGTAGCGAGCAGCTCGGCATCAGAAGCGGTCTCAGGCACGTTCGACTACCCTAATGCGCATTCCGGCTGACCCGCGCACCGGCGCGTGGGGCCAGAGTCAAAAGCCACGCCAGCTACTATCGCTTGGGTGTCGGACGGCGAACAGGCAAGGCCGCGACGGCGCCGTGGCCGGCGCGGTGGCAAGCGCGCCTCCGTCCCATCTGAGCCCGTCGCGAAGAAACCCGCCGACGACAATGCATCGGCGTTCGCCCACCCGGGTCGGCGATCACCGGACCGGCTGCGCACTGTGCACGAGACGTCGGCCGGCGGATTGGTGGTCGACGGACTCGACGATCCGCAGGGCAGCCACATGGCAGCGTTGATCGGCCGGATCGACCGACGCGGCCGCATGTTGTGGTCGCTGCCGAAAGGTCATATCGAACTGGGCGAGACCGCTGATCAGACCGCGATCCGCGAGGTCGCCGAGGAAACCGGAATCCGGGGCGACGTGCTCGCGTCCCTCGGCAGCATCGACTACTGGTTCGTCACCGAGGGGCGCCGCGTGCACAAGACTGTGCACCACTACCTGTTGCGGTTCTCCGGTGGGGAACTGTCCGACCACGACCTCGAGGTCAGTGAGGTGGCGTGGGTACCGCTGGACGAATTGCCGTCGCGGCTGGCCTACGCCGACGAACGACGACTCGCGCAGGTCGCCGGCGAACTGATCCAGACATTGCACGCAGAGGGCCCGGGCGCGTTGCCGCCCCTGCCGTACAGCGCGCCGTGGCGCCGGCGCCAGACGCATTCCCGCACCCGCCGACGTCACTCCGACGAGCCCGGCAGCGGCCGGACGAACGGTCACAGGCAGCAGCAGTGACGCACCGGCGGCACCGCGCCTGGCTGCGGTCCACCGCAGCTACGGCACTGCGGGTCATCGTGGCGGCGGTGCTGGTCGCGATGCCGGTGCTGGGTGCCGTCAACCCTCGCGCCGCGGCGGGAGAACCGGGCGATGTGCGCTTCCTGGAAGTGCGCATCGACCGCATCACCCCAGAGATGGTCACCACCACCGGGGACACCACGGTGACCGTCAACGGAACCGTCACCAACGTCGGCGACCGGCCGGTGCGCGACGTCGTCGTTCGACTGGAGCACGGCACGGAAATCACCTCGCCCCAGGGGCTGCGCACGAGTCTGAACGGCGCGAGCGACGAGTACCAACCGGTCGGGGACTTCGTCGCCGTGGCATCCGAGCTGCAGCGCGACCAGTCAGGCGGTTTCACCCTGTCTTACCCTGTGCGGTCTTCATCCGCACCGTCACTCGGTATCACCGAGCCCGGGGTGTACCCGCTGCTCGTCAACGTCAACGGCACACCCGACTACGGCGAGCCGGCCCGTCTCGACGACGGCCGGTTCCTGCTGCCGGTGCTGGGTGTGCCGGCTGATCCGTCGGCCGCTTCGGCCGATGCGCTGACCAGTGTCGTTGCCCCGGACACCTCGAAGCCCGCGCTGATTACGTTGCTGTGGCCATTGGCGGACCGGCCGCGGCTGGCCGCCGGGGCGCCGGGCGGCGTCACACCGGTGCGGCTGGTCGACGACGAGCTGGCGGTCTCGCTCGCGCCGGGCGGGCGGCTCGACACGCTGTTGTCGGCGGCCGAGTTCGCGACGGGGCCATCGATCGACCCGGGTGGCCGCGTCAGCGGTGCGGTGTGCCTGGCCGTCGACCCTGACCTGCTGGTCACCGTCAACGCGATGACGGCGGGCTACGTCGTCTCGGACAATCCCGGCGATCCCGGGGATCGAAACTCCGCCACCCACCCCGGCGCCGGGCAGGCCGCGGCGGTGGCCTGGCTTGACCGGCTGCGGGCACTGGCCCGCCGGATGTGTGTGACCCCGACTCCCTACGCGCAGGCTGACCTCGACGCGCTGCACCGCGTCGGCGACCCGGGGTTGGCGGGCATCGCCACCAACGGCGCCGGCGACATCGTCGATCAGATCCTCGGCGTCACGTCCACCCGCGGGGCCACCCTGCTGGGCGACGGGTCGCTAACCGCTGCGAGCGCCGATCTGCTCAGCGCCCAGGGGCCGACGGTGGCGATCGCCGCCGCCGACTGCACCGCTTCCGGCGAGGTCAACGGCAAGCCGCAGCCGGCCGACGTCACTCCGCACCGGCTGTCGGCGCAGCTGGTGACCGCCCCGTTCGATCCCACCGTCGGGGCCGCGCTCGCGGCCGCGGGCCGCACCCCGGCGTCGCCGTCCTACCTGGACCACTCGCTGGTGGTGCCCTACAAGTATGATTCCGCCACCGCCCGCCGCCAGGACGCACTCGGCGCGATGTTGTGGCTGGGCCTGAACCCCGCCAGCACGCCCCGCAGCCAAATCCTGATGCCGCCGCTGTTCTGGGATCTGCAGGCGCCCGACGCGCAGGCGATCATGTCGGCTTTTGCCACCGTGATACATGCCGGCCTCGCTCTTCCGCGGCCGCTGCCTGCCGTGATCGGCGATGCCGAGCAAAACGCCGAGTCGGCCCCGGAAGCGTTGGGCAAGGAGGCTCCGCAGGGGCGAGTCGACCGTTCGGTGATCTCCGACATGCACGACCAGGTCGGCCGACTGTGGGGGTTGAACGCCGCGTTGACGACGGACCCGCGGACCGGGCTGACGGGCACGCAGTACACCGCGCCGCTGCGGGAAGACATGCTGCGCGGGCTGAGCCAGGCGTTTCCACCCGATACCCGCAACGAACAGGCGCGGCAGCGGATGACCGCCGTCAACGCCACCGTCGGCGACATGTTCGGTGCGGTCACGATCGTCAACCCCGGCGGCTCGTACACGTTGGCCACCGAGCACAGTCCGCTGCCGCTGGCCCTGCGCAACGACCTTCCGGTGCCGATCAGGGTTGCACTGCAAGTCGACGCGCCCCCCGGGATGACGGTGACGGACATCGGCGTCCAGGAACTGCCGCCGGGATACCTGCCGGTGCGGGTGCCGATAGAAGTCCACTTCACGCAACGGGTGGCAGTGGACGTGACCCTTCGTACCCCCGACGGGCTGTCGTTGGGTGAGCCGGTTCGGTTGTCGGTGCACTCCAATGCGTACGGCAAGGTGCTGTTCGCGATCACGATGGCGGCGTCCGCGGTGCTGGTGTTCCTGGCCGGCCGTCGGCTGTGGCACCGCTTCCGCGGCCAGCCCGACCCGGCCGATCTCGACCGCCCGGAACCAGAGTGACCGGCAGTCGGCGGCCTCCGGCTCAACACCCTCAGCGCACCGCACCGGCCGTCCGGCAACCCGAACTCACCGACGCCGCGGTGGTGTCGCGGTCCTGGGGAATGGCGTTCGCGACGTTGGTCAGCCGACTCACCGGCTTCACCCGGATCGTGCTGCTCGCGGCGATTCTCGGCGCGGCGCTCTCCAGTGCGTTCTCGGTGGCCAACCAGCTGCCCAACCTCGTCGCGGCCCTGGTGCTGGAAGCGACGTTCACCGCGATCTTCGTGCCGGTGCTCGCGCGCGCAGAGCGTGGCGACGCCGACGGCGGCGCCGCGTTCGTCCGCCGGCTGGTCACGCTGGCCACCACACTGTTGCTCGTCACGACCGTGCTGTCGGTTGCGGCAGCCCCGCTGCTGGTCCGGCTGATGCTGGGCAGCGACCCGCAGGTGGACAAGCCGCTGACCGTCGCGTTCGCGTATCTGCTCTTGCCCCAAGTACTTTTCTACGGGTTGTCCTCGGTGTTCATGGCAATCCTGAACACCCGCAACATCTTCGGGCCGCCCGCATGGGCGCCGGTGGTCAACAACGTCGTCGCAATCGTCACCCTCGGCGTGTATCTCGTCGTCCCGGGCGAGCTTTCGGTAACCCCGGGCAACACAAAGCTGTTGGTGCTGGGCATCGGGACAACGCTCGGCGTAGTCGCGCAGAGCCTGGTACTGCTGATCGCGATCAGGCGCGAACGGATCAGCCTGCGCCCGCTGTGGGGAATCGACGACCGGCTCAAGCTGTTCGGGACCATGGCCGCCGCGATGGTGCTTTACGTGTTGATCAGCCAGCTCGGATTGGTTGTCGGAAACCAAATCGCAAGCTGGGCAGCAGCTTCCGGGCCTGCGATCTACAACTACACATGGCTGGTGTTGATGTTGCCGTTCGGCATGATCGGGGTGACGGTCCTGACCGTCGTCATGCCACGGCTCTCCCGCAACGCCGCCTCCGACGACATCCCGGCGGTGCTGGACGATTTGGCGCTCGCCGCCCGGCTGACGATGGTGACGCTGATCCCCACTGTCGCCTTCATGACCGTCGGCGGGCCGGCGATCGGCTCGGCCCTGTTCGCGTACGGCAAGTTCGGCTCCGTCGACGCCGGCTACCTCGGCAGCGCTATCGCGCTGTCCGCGTTCACGTTGATTCCGTACGCGGTGGTGCTGCTGCAGCTGCGGGTGTTCTACGCCCGCCAGCAGCCGTGGACGCCGATTGCGATCGTCGTCGTGATCACCACGGTCAAAGTCGCAGCCTCGCTGCTGGTACAACAACTCGCCGAGCATCGCGTGATCGGCAACCCTGAGATGGTTGCCGGCTACCTCGGGCTGGCCAACGGGCTCGGTTTCTTGGCCGGGGCGATCGCCGGTTACCTGCTGCTGCGGCCGGCGCTCAACCCGCCCGGCGGCCACATCTTCAGTGCCGATGTGGTGCGCACGGTCCTCGTCACGATCACCGCCTCGTTGGCGGCGGGGCTGACCGCCTACGTCGCGGACCAGTTGCTGGCCTTCGAGTCCTTGACCGAGCACGGTGGCGGCGGCGGGTCGCTGCTGCGGCTCTTGCTACTTGGGCTGATCATGCTGCCGATCGTCGCCGCGGTGCTGCTAGCCGCCGGTGTCGACGAAGCGCACGCGACCCTTGCCGCGGTCCGCCGCCGACTTGGCCGAGCTGCCGTCGAATCCCCGCAGCGAGGCTCATCCGAGCGCCGACAAACCTCCGCCGAGTCAGTCTCGGTTTCGGACCGGCCCCGTCCGACTACCTCGGTCACGTACTCTGAACAGAGGCTTTCGTTCGCGCAGAGGCCGCGAGCCGATGCGCGGGAGGGGATGGCGGTGAGCAACGAAACCGCAGGCGGTGCCGATGCGACCGCCCGGCTGACGAGGCCGCCCGCCGACGATTTCCAGCCCGATGTGCCCGCAGCCGAGCCCGCCGAGTCCGAGACCGCTGCACTGCGTCGCGCAGGCCGTTCGCCGGGCGACTTCGCCGGCGATCCCACCCGCGAGTCGATGGGAATCGCCGCGCCGCGCGACGCCGTCGACTCATCACGTTCTGAGCAGGAGCCCCCTCTGATTCCGGGCGCGAGCATCGCCGACGGCCGCTACCGGTTGTTGGTGTTCCACGGCGGCCCCGAGAACCTTCAGTTCTGGCAGGCGTTGGATACCTCGCTGGACCGGCAGGTGGCGCTGACGTTCGTCGACCCGGAAGGGAATCTTCCTCTCGATGCGGTGCAGGACATCCTCGCGCGCACGCTGCGATTGAGCCGGATCAGCATGCCCGGCATCGCGCGCGTGCTCGACGTCGCGCGCACCCGCACCGGCGGAGTAGTGGTGTCGGAGTGGATCCGCGGCGGCTCGCTGCAGGAGGTGGCCGACACGTCGCCTTCGCCGATCGGCGGTGCACGGGCGATGCAGTCGCTGGCCGCGGCTGCGGAGGCCGCACACCGGGCGGGTGTCGCGCTGTCGATCGATCATCCCAGCCGGGTGCGGGTCAGCATCGAGGGCGATGTGGCGTTGGCCTTTCCCGCGACCTTGCCCGACTCCAGCCCCGAGAAAGACCTGCGTGGTATCGGCGCCGCTCTGTACGCGTTGCTGATCAACCGGTGGCCGTTACCGGAGAGTGGGGTGCCCAGCGGGTTGGCGGCGGCGGATTGCGACCCTACCGGAAATCCGTTGGAGCCCAAGGCCGTCAGCCGCGAGATCCCGTTCCAAGTTTCCGCGGCCGCCCTGCGCTCCGTGCAGATGAACGGCGGAATCACCAGTGCCGCAACGCTTTCGCACCTCCTGCAGCAGGCTACCGCGGAAGCCGACCGCACCGACTTGATCACACCGGTTGAAGAACCGCCGCCTACGCCTCCGCCGAGGTTGCGCGGCGGCGGGTTCCGCGGCTGGGGCGACTTGGACGACGACGAGCGCGCGCGGCGGCGCAAGTCCCTGCTTATCGGACTGGGTGTGGTCGGGGCGGTCGTCGTCGTGGCGACGCTGCTGGCCGCGGCGTTGTTCAACGGCGTCGGCGACGATTACTCCAGCACCGAGGACCAGCTTGGACTGAACCCGACCAGCACGCTGCCCGACGGTACCGGTGCGTTCGTGAAACCAGTTGGCGCCACGGTCTTTTCGCCCGACGGTGGAGCCGACAATCCCAACGATACCGGCCTGGCTATCGACGGCGACACGTCCACCGCGTGGGCCACCGACGTCTATACCGACCGTACGCCGTTCCCCAAGTTCAAGAACGGCGTCGGCCTAATGCTGGAACTGCCTGCGCCGACGAAGCTCAGCGCGGTGGACGTCAACGTGTCCAGCACAGGCACCAAGATTCAGATCCGCTCGGCCACCACCGCGTCGCCCGGTCGTCTCGAGGACACTACGGCGCTGACGGAGCCCACTGCGGTGCAGCCCGGCCCCAATCGGATACCAGTGACGACGTCCTCCCCGACGTCGTACGTGCTGGTGTGGATTTCGACGCTGGGCACCACCAACGGCGAGAGCCAGTCGGACATCTACGAGGTCGCGCTCGAAGGCGCCTCCTAGCACTCATCCCGAGTAATCCCATCGATGATCTTTGGTCGTCGTTTGCGGGTGCGCCGCGAACAACGTTAAGGGCGTTGAGCGGCCGAGACTACGACCCAAGCTAACTGTGACCGGCTGCGCCGGTAGTTGCAGTCGACAACACTTGGCCAGTTGGCGTCCGAGGTGGTGGCTGACCCCGCTTAGGGTTCGGCTGTGGGGTGCTTCGGGGGGTCAGGGCAGCGTTCCGATGCGGAGTTGCTCGCGGCACACGTCGCGGGTGACCGATATGCCTTCGAGGAGCTGTTCTTGCGACATCAACGTCAACTGTATCGGCTCGCGCGGCTGACCAGCCGCACCGGCGAAGACGCCGCAGATGCGCTGCAGGATGCGATGCTCTCCGCTCACCGCAGTGCCGCGTCGTTCCGCCACGACGCCGCGGTGGGTAGCTGGCTGCACCGCATCGTCGTCAATGCGTGCTTGGACCGGCTGCGGCGCAACAAGACTCATCTGAACGTCGGCATCGAGGACGACATCTACGCAGTCGGTGACTCGACGTCGCGCTCCGACACCGCGGTGGTCGTGCAACACGCGCTGATGCGGCTGCCCGTCGACCAACGGGCCGCCGTCGTCGCCGTCGACATGCAGGGCTACTCGATCGCCGACGCCGCCCGGCTGCTCGGCATTCCGCAGGGCACGGTGAAGAGCCGGTGCGCACGCGCGCGAGCACGGCTCGCGCTGATGCTGCGGTACTTCGACCAGGATGCACGGAGCGAAGCCGCCAGGTAGTTCCCGCCCATGCCCGATGACGCGGTAGAACGGGCTAGTGCACACCGAGTCGAACGGGCCCGCAGTCGACCGGGTTCGAGCGGACCTGGTCCGGCTGAGCCACGATGCGTCGGCTCCCGACGTGCCGGGCTCGGTCACCGAGCGCGTGGTCACCGCGTTGCGCGCCGCACCACCGGTTCGACGCGGGCGAGCAGCCCGGATCGGCGCCGCGGTCGGCGGGGCGGCGGCACTGGCGGCCGCCGCGATCGGGACGGTCACGCTGCTGAGTTCGGGCTCATCCGTGTCGACGTCCTCGTCCGCCGAGCCGCCCCCGCCGACGGTACCGCTGTCCGACGACGAGATCGTCGGGCTGCTCGGACGTGCTCCCGACCTCGGCGTGCTCGGCGACGCCCGCCGGCGGTCGTCGTGTCTGAGCGGGCTGGGCTATCCGGGGGCGGCCTCTGTGCTCGGCGCCCAACCGGTCGACATCAACGGCGAGCCTGCGGTGTTGCTCGTGTTACCGGGCGACGCGGCGGACACCGTCGCCGCGCTGGCGGTACGGCCGAACTGCAGCTCGGCGGATACCGGGTTACTCGCCGACACCGAAATCCGCCGTCCGGCGCGCTGAGCGGGAACACCTCGACATACCCTGGTGTTACAACGATCGCCGTGATCCGCATGCGCGAAGCGCAGGCCACCAGGCAGAAAGGCTGGCATGACGTCCTCCCCCACCGTCCACGATGTGATCATCATCGGCTCGGGACCGGCCGGCTACACCGCTGCGATCTACGCTGCACGAGCGCAGTTGTCCCCGTTGGTCTTCGAAGGCAGCCAGTTCGGCGGCGCACTGATGACCACCACCGAGGTCGAGAATTTTCCTGGTTTTCGCGCCGGCATCACCGGTCCGGAACTCATGGACGAGATGCGGGAGCAGGCCCTGCGATTCGGTGCCGACCTGCGGATGGAAGACGTCGACGCAGTGTCGCTGCGGGGTGCGGTCAAGACGGTAACCGTGGGCGACGAGACCCACCACGCCCGCGCGGTCATCCTCGCGATGGGCGCCGCTCCTCGCTACCTTCGGGTGCCCGGCGAGCAGGAACTGCTTGGCCGCGGGGTGAGCTCGTGCGCAACCTGCGACGGCTTCTTCTTCCGCGACCAGGACATTGCGGTGATCGGCGGCGGCGACTCGGCGATGGAAGAGGCTACCTTCCTCACCCGGTTCGCACGCAGCGTTACCGTCGTGCACCGCCGCGACGAGTTCCGCGCGTCAAAGATCATGCTGAAGCGAGCGGAGGACAACGACAAGATCCGGTTCCTCACCAATGCCGTCGTCACCGAGGTCTTGGGCACGGACAGCGTCGCCGGGTTGCGTGTGCACTACATCCGCACGGGACAGGACAGCACCCTCGACGTCACCGGGGTCTTCGTCGCGATCGGCCACGACCCTCGTTCCGAGCTGGTCCGCGCCCAACTCGACGTCGACCATGACGGTTACGTTCTCGTTCGGGGTCGCACCACCTCCACCTCGATCGACGGGGTCTTCGCCGCCGGCGACCTTGTCGACCGCAGCTACCGGCAAGCCGTGACCGCCGCGGGTACCGGCTGTTCCGCCGCGATCGACGCCGAGCGCTGGCTGGCCGAAACCACTCATGCCGACACCGCCGACAGCCTGATAGGAGCGCCGCTGTGAGCCATACCACCATCGCCGTCACCGACGACTCGTTCGCGCAAGACGTACTGGCCAACGCGCGCCCCGTGCTCGTCGACTTCTGGGCCGCGTGGTGCTCGCCGTGCCGGATGGTCGCGCCCGTGCTGGAGGAGATCGCGGCCGAGAAGTCCGCCGCGCTCACCGTCGCCAAGATCGACATCGACGCCAACCCGGGCACCGCGCGCGACTTCCAGGTCAACTCGATTCCGACGATGATCCTTTTCAAGGGCGGTGAGCCGGTCAAACGGATCGTCGGCGCGAAGAGCAAGGCGGCGTTGCTGCGCGAACTCGCCGACGTCATCTGATCAACAGGCTGCCGACAGGTCGCCTGGGGTTTTCTCGATTCGGGGAATCGTCTGCGACAATACTGCTTAGCTTGTCGTTCGATCGCCGGTCCCGATGCGCCCAGCGCGAACGGTCCCCCGCATGCGGGGGTGCCCCCACATCGCCTGGCCGGTGCCCGGCCCGGCGACCGTGACCGAAAGGCCTCTCTATGTCGACTCTGCGCCGCGGTGATCGCGGCAGCGCGGTCACTGAGGTCCGGGCCGCGTTGGCATCACTGGGATTGCTGGACCACCCTGACGCCGACCTGACGACCGGCAAGCACGCGGTCCCCGAGCTTTTCGACGCCGAACTCGACCAGGCGGTGCGGGCCTTTCAGCAGCATCGCGGGCTTCTCGTTGACGGCGTGGTGGGCGAAGCCACCTACCGTGCGCTGAAAGAAGCGTCGTACCGCCTCGGTGCGCGCATCCTGCACCACCAGTTCGGTGCACCGATGTACGGCGACGACGTGGCCTCGCTTCAGGCCCGGTTGCAAGACCTCGGTTTCTATACCGGTCTAGTGGACGGTCACTTCGGCCTGCACACGCACAACGCGCTGATGTCCTATCAACGCGAATACGGGCTCACGCCCGACGGCATCTGTGGTCCAGAAACGTTGCGCTCCTTGTACTTTCTCGGCTCTCGAGTGACTGGCGGGTCGCCGCATGCAATTCGCGAGGAGGAGTTGGTCCGTCGATCCGGTCCGCGGCTTTCGGGCAAGCGCATCATCATCGACCCGGGCCACGGCGGCGCGGACCACGGAATCGTCGCACAAGGACCGGCCGGGCCGATCGGTGAGTCGGATATCTTGTGGGACTTGGCATCTCGGTTGGAGGGCCGGATGACGGCCATCGGGATGGAGACCTTCTTGTCCCGTCCCGCCAACCGAAGCCCGTCAGATGCTGAACGCGCGGCAACCGCCAACACCGTGGGTGCCGACTTGATGATCAGCCTGCGTTGCGCCACCCAACCGAGCCCGCTGCCCAACGGCGTAGCATCGTTTCACTTCGGCAACTCCCATGGCTCCGTGTCAACCATCGGCCGCAACCTCGCGGACTTCATTCAGCGAGAAGTGGTGGCCCGCACGGGGTTACGGGATTGCCGCACGCATGGGCGCACTTGGGACCTGCTTCGGCTCACCCGCATGCCGACCGTACAGGTCGACATCGGCTACATCACCAACCCACGTGACCGCGCGATGCTGGTGACCACCCAGACCCGCGATTCGATCGCCGAAGGAATCCTGGCAGCGGTCAAACGTCTGTATCTTCTCGGCAAGAACGACCGTCCCACAGGCACTTTCACGTTCGCCGAGTTGCTGGCGCACGAGTTGTCGGTGGAGCAGGCCGGCCGACTCAGCCGGTAGCGTTTACCAGGCCCGCGCCCGCTCCGACCGGCTGCATCTGCGCGCTCTGCAGAAGCCGATCGAGCGCGGCCTCCACTTCTGCCTTCCAGCCCAGGCCCTGGTTCAGCTCGAGGCGCAGCCGCGGAAAGTAGCGGTGCGGCTCGACAACAATGAACCCGGCGTCCAACAGGAAGTCGGTGCCGATCATGCACTGGTCGAACGAGCAGTCGCCGAACGGCTGCACCACCGACCGCACGTCTGGCGGTGCGCTGCGATAGTCGACCAGCTCTTCGGCCTCAGCCGTGCGCCCGAAGGCTTCCAGCGCGCGGACTCCGCGTCGCATCAGGTCGGCCACCGCTTGCGCGACGAGACTGCGGGCGAGTGTTTCGGGATGGTCCGGTTCGACGCCCAGCGACGTCAGCAGCACCGCGTCCGCGCTGACCGGACTGGTGGGAAACGCGCTGGCCCGAGGAACGGCGCCCGGCGGTGCGTAGAGCGCGTAACCAACACACGGCGCTTCCAGCTGGTCCGGGGACTGCTCGTGGCCCTCGTCGTCGTGCTGTTCTCGCACCGGGACCGCGAGCTGCCCGCATGCACCCCACTCCAGCATGACCATCGATAGCCACGCTTCTTTCTCGAACTCGGGGTCGGCAAAGTGATCGTCGTGGCGCAGGGCCGTGGGGTCGACCTCCCAGAACACGCAGCGGCGGGCATGTTTGGGCAGCTGCTCGAAACACTCGAGCCGCAACGGCATGATACGGGCGGACACTACGCTCTCGGGCCTCCATGGGGTGCTACTGCCCAAGGCAGCCCTTCCAGAATAGGAGAGGGTGGGCGACATAGGCTAGTTTCGGCCGTCTTGAATCCTCGATCTCCTGTGCGGCGTGAAAGACTCTCAGACGCACAATCTTTCGTCTGGTGATCACCCGCGGGTCGCGAACCGGTCAGGACGCCGTCACAGTGACATATCGGGCGGGTATCAATTGGGCTTGAAGATCGCCCGGCAACTGCCTGAAAGGGGCCAGGCAGGGGGGCCAGAAAGTCAGCCCCGGGCGCCGTCCATCAGGCTCACGATTCGCTGCAGGTCCTCGATTGAACCGAACTCGACAACGATCTTGCCCTTGCGTTTACCCAGGCTCACGGTGACGCGGGTGTCGAAGGTGCCCGACAGCCGCTCGGCGACATCTTGCAGGCCGGGCATCTGGATCGGCTTACGCCGATGACCAGGTGCGGGTGGGCCGTCACCGCGGTTCGCCAACGTGACTGCCTCTTCGGTGGCCCGCACCGACAGCCCCTCGGCGACGATTCGCGCCGCCAATTCCTCTTGCGCGTCGGCTCCACCTTCCAGGGTCAGCAGAGCACGGGCATGTCCGGCCGACAGCACGCCCGCAGCGACTCTGCGCTGCACGGCGATCGGCAGCCGCAGCAGCCTGATCATGTTCGTGACCAGTGGTCGCGACCGGCCGATCCGGGCGGCAAGTTCGTCATGCGTGACGCCGAACTCCTCGAGCAACTGCTGGTATGCCGCGGCTTCTTCCAGTGGATTGAGCTGCACGCGGTGGATGTTTTCCAGAAGGGCGTCGCGCAACATGTTGTCGTCGCTGGTCTCGCGGACAATCGCCGGGATCGTCGGCAGCCCCGCCTGCTGCGCGGCCCGCCAGCGCCGCTCCCCCATCACGAGCTGGTACCGGCCGGCGGGATCCGGCGAACGGACGACGATCGGCTGCATCAACCCGAACTCGCGGATCGAGTACACCAACTCGGCGAGCGCCTCTTCGTCGAACACCTGCCGCGGTTGCCGCGGATTCGGCGCGATCAGCGCCGGGTCGATCTCGCGATAGACGGCGCCGACCGATGCTGCATCGACCGCCGGCGCACCGCCCAGCACCACATCCGCCGCGGCGTCACCGAGTCGCGGACCCAGTTCCGCCGCACCCGTTTCCGACGGCCCGGTCGGAATCAGCGACGCCAAGCCGCGGCCGAGTCCGCCTTTCCGGCGCGATGCTTGCGTCATCTCTGCCTCCACTTCCCACCCGTGCGCGGGCTCATGGGCGCCCGCCTCTCTCGGCCAGTTCGCGGCTCGCGTCGAGGTAGCTCATCGCTCCACGCGACCCGGGGTCGTAATCGATGATCGTCATGCTGTAGCCCGGCGCTTCCGAGACTTTCACGCTGCGGGGGATCACCGTCCTCAGCACCTTGTCGCCGAAGTAGCGGCGTACTTCTTCTGCCACCTGGTCGGCCAGCTTGGTCCGGCCGTCGTACATCGTGAGGATGACGGTGGAGACATTCAGTGCGGGGTTCAGATGTGCCTTCACCATCTCGATGTTGTTCATCAGTTGCGACACCCCCTCCAGCGCGTAGTACTCGCACTGGATTGGAATCAGTACTTCCGGCGCGGCGACGAGCGCGTTGATGGTCAGCAAGCCCAGCGACGGCGGGCAGTCGATGAAGACGTAGTCGAAGTCGGTGCTATCGAGGTCGGCCAGGGCTGTGCGCAATCGGTTCTCGCGGGCCACCATGCTGACCAATTCGATCTCGGCGCCGGCCAGATCGATTGTGGCCGGCATGCAGAACAGTAGGTCGCTGTGCGGACTCTTCTGAATGGCGTCGGCCAGCCGGATGTCACCGAGGAGGACCTCATATGAGGATGGCGTGCCCGGCTGCCGGTGTTCGATGCCGAGCGCGGTGCTCGCGTTGCCTTGCGGATCGAGGTCGATCACCAAGGTCCTCAGTCCCTGCAGCGCCAACGCAGCGGCCAGGTTCACAGTGGTCGTAGTCTTGCCGACGCCACCTTTCTGATTAGCGACCGTGAAGAGGCGTCGGCGGGGTGGGCGCGGGAGCTGGGGGTGAATGGTGTGCAACACATGCATCGCTCGCTCGGCGGCAGCGCCGATCGGTGTATCGGCCGAGTCGTTCGACCATCCTGATTCGGTTTCACGTGAAACATCCGCGCTGGCCGGCCTTTGGTCCGCCGATGTCTCACTGCCCGATGTCACGATCGCCTCCCGGTCTTCGCCCGCCCCGGCGAGGACTGCGGCGGCGTGGCGCTCCCCCGTTCCGCGACCACCACGGTCGCCGGCGGATTCAAATAGTCCCCGCCACATCTCACCACCCTTACAGCCTCGGCGCCTAACGACTCCATCACACGCCGGTTTTGTGCCAGTTCTTCTTCGGCTCGGTCGCCCTTAAGGGCGAGCAGGGACCCGCCGGCGCGAAGCAGCGGCAGCATCCAGTGGGCCAACTTGTCCAGGCTGGCGACCGCCCGGCACACCACCACGTCGGCGCAGCCCACTCGCCGTCGAACCGTGGGGTCTTCTGCCCGACCGCGGACCACGGTCACGTCGAGACTCAAGCGGTCGGTCACTTCGCGAAGAAATGTGGTCCGCCGCAGCATCGGTTCAACAAGCGTCACGCGTAAGTCGGGCCGCACCAGCGCAAGCGGTATCCCTGGCAAGCCGGCGCCGCTTCCGGCATCGACGACGCGGGCTTCCTTCACGATCAAACTCTCCACGGCCGCGCTGTTGAGAAGATGTCGATCCCAAATCCGGCCCACCTCGCGCGGACCGATGAGTCCACGCTCGACCCCGTCAGTCGCGAGCAACTCGGCGTACCGGACCGCGAGTTCCAACCTGTCCCCGAACACCCTGTGGGCAGCCCGCGGCACTGGCGGTAGCTCGACGTGTTTCACGTGAAACATCCTCCCGGGCTTACCCACCAGGCAGATCTAGCTCGAACTACGCCGGTGTAACTCGCAAGCGCTACTCATCACTGGTCCACGAGGACGACGACCCGGCGCGCTGGCTCCTGGCCTTCGCTCTCGCTGCGGACCCCCGCCACCGCGGCGACCGCGTCGTGGACGATCTTGCGTTCGAACGGCGTCATCGGCGCAAGCTGTTCGCGCGTGCCGGACTCGAGTACCCGTTGGGCGACCTTCTGCCCGAGGGCGGCCAGCTCATCCCGCCGACGACGACGCCAGCTCGCGATGTCGAGCATCAGCCGGCTCCGCTCCCCCGTCTTCTGATGCACGGCGAGCCGAGTCAGTTCCTGCAGCGCGTCGAGCACCTCGCCGCGGCGGCCGACCAACTTCACCAGATCCTCACCGCCGTCGATGCTGACGACCGCCCGGTTACCTTCGACGTCCAAGTCGATGTCGCCGTCGAAGTCCAGCAGGTCAAGCAACTCCTCCAGGTAATCGCCGGCGAGCTCACCTTCGGCCACCAGCTGTTCTTCGAGATTGTCGCCGCGGCCCGTCGGTTCCGCCGTGTCGTCGTTCAGGTCCTCGTCGCGTTCAGCGGTTTCCGCGTCGGTCATCCCGGCCCCCTCTCCCCTTTTTGCGTCCTCATCCGTGCCCCTCAACGTTTGCGTTTCTTCGGGCGCGCGCCCGGCCGTGGCGTTCTGCCCACGGACCCCGCGCCGTTGGGGCCTGCCGCATCCGGTTTGGTCGACTTCTCCTTCGCCTCGTTCGGCGTCGACCGACTCTCTGCTGTCTCCTCTGTATTAACCTCATCCGCACCGTCGCCTGAGCCGTTCGGCGTGTTATTGCGTTTCTTCGGCGGACGATTCGGTTTGGCACCGGGGGCTGGCGCATTGGCCGCCCTTCGCGCAATGGCCTCTTGCTTCTTCTCTTCTTCCTCGTTCGCGATCTTGCCGAACACATAGTGCTGCTGCCCGAACGTCCAGATGTTGTTCGAGAACCAGTAGATGATGATCGCCAGCGGAAGGAACGGCCCACCCACCACGACGCCCAGCGGAAAGATGTACAGCGCCAGTCGGTTCATCATCGCGGTCTGTGGGTTGGCCGCCGCCTCAGGGCTCTGACGGGTAACCGAGGCCCGGCTGTTCATATGCGTGGCAATACCGGCCAGCAGCATCAGCGGAACCCCGATCGCGATCACACTGATCCGGTTGAATTCGTGGAACGCCGCGATGCTGCCGGTCGACTGCGTCATCGAAGCGCCGATCGGCGCGCCGAACAAATTCGCGTCCAGGAAGTGGTTCACGTCCGCCACGCTGAACACGTAGTTGCCGAGTAGGCGGTTCTCTTCCGGACTCAAACCGAGTCGCCCGATGCCGTGCTGGGTTCGGTTGAACGACATCAGCACGTGGTAGAGCCCGAGGAACACCGGAATCTGTGCGAGCATCGGTAAGCATCCGAGAATCGGATTCACTCCGTGCTCCCGTTGCAGCTTTTGCATCTCGAGGGCGAGCCGCTGCCGGTCTTTGCCGTACTTCTTTTGCAGCGCCTTGATCTGCGGCTGCATCTCCTGCATCTGCCGCGTCACACGGATCTGTTTGACGAACGGCCGGTACAGGATCGCGCGCAGCGTGAACACCAGGAACATCACCGACAGGGCCCACGTGAAGAAGTTGGACGGCCCGAGGAACGGCACCGCGGCAAAGGCCTTGTACCAAACCCACATGATCGCCGAAACCGGGTAATAGATGATGTCAAGGCTGAACGGATCAAACACCGGGCTTGCCCTCCCCTCGCAATGCTGACGCATCCCGGCCGTCGTGACCGGTCTCAGTGTGTGCTCTTCGCGCAAGCGACTCATCGGCGGTGTGTGCTCTTCGCACAAGCGGCTCATCGGCGGTGTGTGCTCTTCGCACAAGCGGCTCATCGGCGGTGTGTGCTCTTGGCACAAGCGACTCGTCGGCATGCCGGTGAAGTTTGTTGTGCCGCTCGGGAATCGGGTCCCATCCGCCGCGGTGCCACGGCCCGCATTTCGCCAACCGTACCGCGGTCAACCACCCACCCCTGACCAAACCGTATTCGGTCAGGGCCTCTACCGCGTATTCACTACAGGTAGGTGTGAACCGGCATGTCGGCAGTCGCATCGGCGACACATACGTGCGATACAGCTCGATCACAAAGATCGCCATACCAACGGGCAACCGCCGGAACCTCGCGAATGTCCCCTTGTTCATCGGTGCGCCTTCGGCAAGAGCCGTGCCCGCGTCAGACCCGACCGCAACTCCTGTTCGAGGCGCGTGAAGATCGTGTGCCGACTTCCTGGCAGCGCTCTGATCACGATCCGGTCGGCAGGGTCCAACTCGGTTACGACCGATCGCGCGACATGGCGCAACCGCCGCGCCACCCGATGCCGCTGCACGGCCGATCCCACAGACCTACTCACCACCAAACCGATTCGTGGACCTATCTGTTCGTCACACCTCTGCGCGTGCACGACGAGATCCCGTTCGACGACCCGTGTCCCGTTTTTCACCGTGGACCCGAACTCCGTCGACCGTGTCATCCGGTACCGCGCCGGAAGCACTGTCCTGGGTGTCCGAGCCGACTCAGGCAGTCAGCGCTCGCCGGCCTTTGTGTCGCCGGTTTGACACGATCGCCCGCCCCGCGCGGGTCCTCATCCGAAGCCGGAATCCATGCACTCGTGCGCGCTTGCGGTTGTTCGGCTGGAAAGTCCGCTTCCCCTTGGCCACGGCATTATCTCCTCGTACATCTGGCACTTCGCCGGCTTGCGCATCGTCGAACTACACATGCCAAAGCTGACGCGGTTGCCGTTGGTAAGCTCTTCGCCTCGCTCGCTAACCGGCGCGGGCCCCGCGGGCGTACTGCCCCGGTTCGCTGCCGTATCGCCGACTTTCGGGCGACCGTTTGAGGGTACTGACCCGAATACCGCCGGTCAAACGGCGATCCACCGTACGGCCGGTTCACTGCCGTCACAGCCGTCACCATTGTCAAGCGACACGCCGACTTCTCTTCGGCAATGTTGCCGAAGGGTTGGCCAGCCGTGCGGAAACCTGTTAGCTTCTGCCAATGCCGTTTCCGCACGAGGCGGCTCCGAGACAAGCCACACACACAACGAAGTGAGGGTGCCTGGTCGGTTCCTGATTTTTCCCTTCTTTCGGAGAGCCTTCAGCGCACCGACCGACAGCTCACACCGAGCGACGAAGAAACGAGACGCTGCCCTGTCCACACCTGTGGATAACTATGTGCACAGCCGTCATCGTTTCTTTGTCGACCCTCGACCTACGCACAAGGGGGTTCTCGTCGTTGACAGCTGACCCCGACGCACCGTTCGCCGCCGTATGGAACACCGTCGTTTCCGAGCTCAACGGCGACCAAGCCGAAGGGCCGTCGACGACCGATGAAAACCGCTCCATCACCATCACCCCCCTGACCCCGCAGCAGCGCGCCTGGCTGACGCTGGTCAAACCCCTTACCATCGCCGAGGGATTCGCGCTGCTCTCCGTGCCGAGCAGTTTCGTACAGAACGAGATCGAACGGCATCTGCGCACCCAGATCGTCGACGCACTGAGCCGTCGACTCGGCCAGCGTGTCGAACTCGGCGTCCGGATCGCTCCGCCGGAACCCGGCGACACCAACGACCCGCTTTCCGGACTGCCAGCGGCCTACGACTCTGATCTCGACGAGGTCGATGACGAAACCGAAGCGCTGGCGAGCGCCCACGAATCGTGGCCGGCCTACTTCCTCAACAAGCCCCCGCACGGTCTTGCCGGACAACCACAAGGCATCAGCCTGAACAAGCGGTACACGTTCGACACATTCGTCATCGGCGCCTCGAACCGGTTCGCACACGCCGCGGCCCTCGCGATCGCAGAAGCCCCCGCCCGGGCCTACAACCCGTTGTTCATCTGGGGCGAGTCGGGCCTCGGCAAAACACACTTGCTGCACGCGGCCGGTAACTACGCCCAACGACTGTTCCCGGGGATGCGCGTCAAATACGTCTCCACCGAAGAATTCACCAACGACTTCATCAACTCGCTCCGCGACGATCGCAAAGTTGCGTTCAAACGCAGCTACCGCGACATCGATGTCCTTCTCGTCGATGACATTCAGTTCATCGAGGGCAAGGAGGGCATCCAGGAGGAGTTCTTCCATACCTTCAACACCCTGCACAACGCGAACAAGCAGATCGTCATCTCGTCGGATCGGCCACCCAAGCAGCTCGCCACTTTGGAGGACCGGCTACGCACGCGATTCGAGTGGGGCTTGATCACCGATGTGCAACCGCCCGAGTTGGAGACGCGCATCGCGATTTTGCGCAAAAAAGCTCAAATGGACCGGCTCGATGTGCCCGGCGACGTCCTCGAGCTGATCGCCAGCAGCATCGAACGCAACATCCGAGAACTCGAAGGCGCCCTGATCCGAGTAACCGCCTTCGCCTCGCTCAACCAGACCCCGATCGACCGTGCGCTCGCCGAGATCGTTCTGCGTGACCTCATCTCCGATGCCGAGGGCATCCAGATCAGCACGGCGATGATCATGGCGGCCACCGCGGAGTACTTCGAAACCAATGTCGAAGAACTGCGCGGACCGGGCAAGGCACGCCCGCTTGCCCAGGCTCGCCAGATCGCCATGTATCTCTGCCGGGAACTCACCGACCTTTCGCTGCCCAAGATCGGCCAGGCGTTCGGCCGCGACCACACAACAGTCATGTACGCCGAACGCAAGATTCGCGGCGAGATGGCCCAGCGCCGTGAAGTCTTCGATCAAGTCAAAGAACTCACTACGCGGATCCGTCAGCGCTCAAAGCGCTGACGCAATCCTTGCGGTCTTCCCCAAAAACTTTCGTCGCATGTGCCCCAATTGTCACACTCCGGGATGTGCACAGCCTGTGCAGAAACCCCAGGACAACGCTCCCAGTTTGGTCACAACCTCTGGACATACCACGCCCATGCACAGTCCCGACCTCGACGAGGCTCGGTCATGGCACCGCTCGTCCACATCGCACTGCCGTCTCTTACAGCACAAACGCGCCTGATCCACGGAATCCACAACACCTACTACTATTACTTAGTTATCTCATTAGATTTCAGTCAGAAGAAGCTGCTGGGGACAACGCTTCTGCACACCAGCCGGCAACACACGCGCGCCGTGCTTGTCGGGCGGATGGAATACCTTTGATCCAGCCGACGAAAGCCCTACGGTGGTGCATCGACAGCCATTACGGTCGTCGTAAGTACACGCGGGCACAGGCGTCAGAACTGGGATCGAAGAAGAGGCTGAGGTGGCTACGACGACGGTCGGTTTGACCGACTTGAAATTTCGGCTGGTGCGCGAGGACTTCGCCGATGCGGTGGCATGGGTCGCCCGTAACGTGCCGACCCGGCCGTCGGTGCCTGTACTGGCCGGTGTGCTTCTGGAGGGTACCGACGCAGGCCTGACGATCTCCGGTTTCGACTACGAGGTGTCGGCGGAGGTTCAGGTCCCTGCTGAAATCGCAACGCCCGGAAAGATTCTGGTGTCCGGGCGGCTGTTGTCCGATATCACCCGAGCGTTGCCCGCCAAGCCGGTCGACGTCAGTGTGGACGGCACCCGCGTGTCATTGACCTGCGGAAGCGCTCGCTTCTCCCTGCCGACGATGGCTGTGGAGGACTATCCGGCATTGCCCGCGCTGCCCGAGGAGACGGGCGTGATTTCGGCGGACCTTTTCACCGAGGCCATCGGCCAGGTCGCGGTCGCGGCCGGACGAGATGACACTTTGCCGATGCTCACCGGCATACGAGTCGAAATATCAGGCGAATCAGTGGTTTTGGCAGCGACCGACCGGTTTCGGCTGGCGGTGCGCGAGCTAACGTGGTCGACGTCGTCAGCCGACGTCGAAGCGGCAGTGCTCGTACCAGCCAGGACATTGGCCGAAGTTGCGAAAGCCGGCATCACCGGAGCGGACGTCGGGTTGGCGCTCGGCGCCGGGCAGGCGGTCGGAAAGGAGGGCCTGCTGGGTATTCGCAGCGAAGGCAAGCGCACCACTACGCGGTTGTTGGATGCCGAGTTTCCGAAGTTCCGACAATTGCTGCCGGCCGAGCACACAGCGGTCGCGACCGTGGACGTGGCCGAACTGACCGAAGCGATCAAGCGCGTGGCGCTGGTCGCCGACCGTGGCGCTCAAGTGAGGATGGAGTTCAGCGAGGGCACGCTTCGGCTGGCGGCCGGCGCCGACGATGTCGGGCGTGCCGAGGAGGACTTGGCCGCGCATTTCCTGGGCGACCTGTTGACGATCGCGTTCAACCCCACGTACCTGACCGACGGGTTGAGTTCGTTGCACAGCGCGCGGGTGTCGTTCGGGTTCACCACTCCCAGCCGGCCGGCGGTGTTGCGCCCAGCGACTGACGACAACAGCACAGGCACCGGCTCGGGGCCGTTCCCCGGCGTGCAATCGGATTACGTCTACCTGTTGATGCCGGTGCGGCTACCGGGCTGAGCAGTTCATTCCGACGAGGGAGGCATTTGATGCAGCTGGGCCTGGTAGGACTCGGCAAGATGGGCTTCAACATGCGCGAGAGACTGCGCGGCAGCGGCCATGAGGTGATCGGTTACGATCCGCGTCCGGAAGTGACCGACGTGCCCACGTTGGCTGCGCTGTCGGACGCGCTTGCGTCACCACGGGTGGTCTGGGTGATGGTGCCGTCCGGGCCGGTCACGCACGACACGATCGTGTCGTTGGCGGGTGAGCTCGGTGAAGGCGATCTGGTGATCGACGGCGGCAACTCGCGCTTCACCGAGGATGGTCCGCACGCGAAGTTTCTGGGAGAGAAGGGGATCGCGTTCGTCGACGCGGGTGTGTCCGGCGGGGTGTGGGGGTTGAAAGAGGGATACGGGCTGATGGTCGGCGGCAGCGACGCCGACGTCGAACGCGCGATGCCGATCTTCGACACACTGCGTCCACCGGGCCCCCGGGAAGACGGTTTCGTTCACGCCGGACCGGTAGGGGCGGGTCACTTCGCGAAGATGGTGCACAACGGCGTCGAATACGCGCTGATGACTGCCTATGCCGAGGGTTATGAGATACTGGCCGCCGAGGGCCTGATCCAGAATCCCCAGGCGGTATATCAGGCGTGGACCAACGGCACCGTGGTGCGGTCGTGGCTTCAGCAATTGTTGGCCAAAGCGCTGAAAGAAGACCCGAGCCTGGCTGAAATCACCGGCTACACCGAGGATTCCGGGGAGGGGCGGTGGACCGTCGAAGAGGCGATCCGGTTGCGGGTCCCGGTGCCCGGGATCGCGGCCTCGCTGTTTGCGCGGTTCCTGTCACGCCAAGACGATTCCCCTACCATGAAGGCCGTCGCGGCGTTGCGGAACCAGTTCGGCGGGCACGCGGTCCATCGAGTCAGCCAGTCGGGATAGTTCGGCGGCCGATGTATGTGCGGCACTTGGGGTTGCGTGACTTCCGATCGTGGGCCCAGGTAGACGTCGAGTTGGCTCCGGGCCGCACGGTTTTCGTCGCTCCGAACGGCTACGGTAAGACGAATCTGGTAGAGGCGCTGTGGTATTCGGCGACTCTCGGCTCACACCGGGTGGCCACGGACGCGCCACTGATCCGGACGGGAGCGTCACGCGCCGTGGTGTCGACGATCGTCGTCAATGATGGCCGGGAACTCGCCGTCGATCTCGAGATCACAGCGGGCAAGGCGAACAAGGCTCGGTTGAATCGCTCCCCCGTGCGTAGCCCGCGCGAAGTACTCGGTGTGCTCCGCGCAGTTCTGTTCGCTCCAGAGGATCTCTCCCTGGTACGCGGGGACCCCGCTGAGCGCCGACGCTATCTCGACGACTTGGCCACGCTCAGGCGACCTGCGCTGGCCGGCGTTCGCGCTGACTATGATCGCGTGGTTCGGCAGCGCACAGCGCTGCTGAAAACCGCTGCGGGACAGCGACCGCGCGACATCAGCCTGCTGCACACGCTCGACGTGTGGGACCGGCACCTCGTCGAGCATGGAGCGCAACTGTTGACAGCGCGGGTCGAACTGGTCGACGAGCTCAGACCTGAGGTGGCAAAGGCGTACCAGCTGCTGGCGCCGGGGTCCCGGACCGCCGATATCCGGTACCGGGCAAGCATCGATGTAGATGCGGCCGGCGACGACTTCGAGGCGGGGCTGCTGGACGCGCTTACCGCGCGCCGCGACACCGAACTGGACAGGGGTGTGTGCCTGGTCGGCCCGCACCGCGACGACCTCGACCTGGTGCTCGGCGACCAGCCCGCGAAAGGCTTTGCGTCACATGGGGAAGCGTGGTCGATGGCCTTGTCGTTGAGACTAGCGGCGTATGAGCTGCTGCGCAGCGAGGGTACCGATCCTGTTCTACTGCTCGACGACGTGTTCGCCGAGCTCGACACCGCGCGCCGGCGGGCGCTGGCTTCGGTTGCGGGTGCGGCCGAGCAGGTGCTACTGACCGCGGCGGTCCCGGAGGACATCCCGCCAGACCTCGATGCAACGCGTATCGCAATCGACCTGTCCGAGGATGACGCAGGCCGCGTCTCCGTGGTGGCGCCATGACCGACCATCGGGAGAAGGCGGCGACGGACCTGGTCCGGCGCACGCTGGACGAGGCGCGCAACGCTGCCCGTACCCAGGGCAAGAACATCGGGCACGGTCGCGATCCGGCCAGGACGCCGCGGGTGGCGGGGCGGCAGCGTGGGGGCCGGCGCGCGTGGTCCGGGCCCGGCCCCGACGCGCGCGACCCCCAGCTTCTCGGCGCGGCTACCCGTGATCTCACCACCACGCGTGGCTGGGCCGGCCGCGTCGCCGAGGGAACAGTGATGGGCTCGTGGCCGTCGGTGGTCGGTGCACAGATCGCCGACCACGCCTCCCCCTCAGCACTGCACGACGGGGTGCTCAGTGTGACGGCCGAATCCACTGCGTGGGCAACGCAGCTGCGGATGATGCAGGCGCAACTGCTGGCCAAGATCGCCGCGGCGGTCGGTGACGGGATCGTCACCTCGCTGAAGATCACCGGCCCGGCCGGGCCCTCGTGGCGGAAGGGCCCGCTTAGGGTGGCTGGGCGCGGGCCACGCGACACGTACGGATAACGGGCCATCTTAGTGGTCTGAGAGCCGCCTGAACGTCACAAACAAGGTTCTCAAGCGTCTTGACGCGCCGATGGTCGAGAAATTTCGCACACGGGGTCATTAGGTGTGCAGAAACGCCGCCGGAGAATCGGTGCTGACGGCGGTTGCCGGTAGACTGGCCGCAGACCCGCTCGTGGCGACCGAACCGCTCGCATCCAAATCCCGAGGAGACCTGTCCGACCGTGCCCGCCCAGAGGAAGAAAGCCCAAACGAAGTACGGCGCCCAATCCATCACGATTCTCGAGGGGTTGGAGGCCGTCCGCAAACGCCCAGGCATGTATATCGGTTCCACCGGTGAACGCGGTTTGCACCACCTGGTGTGGGAGGTCGTCGACAATGCGGTTGACGAGGCGATGGCGGGCCACGCCACCAAGGTCGACGTCCGGTTGCTCGAGGACGGCGGGGTCGAGGTCACCGACGACGGCCGCGGCATCCCGGTCGAGATGCACGCGTCCGGTGTGCCGACCGTCGACGTGGTGATGACGCAGCTTCACGCGGGCGGCAAGTTCGATTCCGACGCGTACGCGGTATCCGGCGGGCTGCACGGCGTAGGTGTGTCGGTGGTCAACGCATTGTCCACTCGGCTGGAGGTCGAAATCTGGCGCGATGGTTATGAGTGGGCGCAGTACTACGACCACTCGGTGCCCGGCACGCTGAAGCAGAAAGAGAAGACCAAGAAGACCGGCACCACGGTCCGGTTCTGGGCGGATCCCAACATATTCGAGACCACGACATTTGACTTCGAAACGGTCGCGCGCCGACTGCAGGAGATGGCGTTCCTGAACAAAGGGTTGACCATCGAACTCACCGACGAGCGCGTGACCGCCGTCGAGGTGGTCGACGAGGTGGTCAGCGACACCGCCGAAGCGCCGAAGTCGGCCGAGGAGAAGGCGGCCGAGGCCGCCGGCCCCCACAAGGTCAAGCACCGCACGTTCCGTTACCCCGGCGGCCTGGTCGATTTCGTCAAGCACATCAATCGGACCAAGCAGGCGATTCACAGCAGCGTCGTCGACTTCCAGGGCAAGGGACCCGGCCACGAGATCGAGGTGGCGATGCAATGGAACGCCGGTTACTCGGAATCGGTGCACACCTTCGCGAACACGATCAACACCCACGAGGGCGGCACCCACGAGGAGGGCTTCCGGGCGGCGCTGACGTCGGTGGTGAACAAGTACGCCAAGGACCGCAAGCTGCTCAAGGACAAGGACCCCAACCTCACCGGCGACGACATCCGCGAAGGACTCGCCGCCGTGATCTCGGTGAAGGTCGCCGAGCCGCAGTTCGAAGGCCAGACCAAGACCAAGCTGGGTAACACCGAGGTCAAGTCATTTGTCCAGCGAATCTGTAACGAGCAGCTGACACACTGGTTCGAGTCCAACCCCGCCGACGCGAAAGTGGTTGTGAACAAGGCAGTCTCGTCGGCGCAGGCGCGGATGGCTGCGCGTAAGGCCCGGGAGCTGGTGCGGCGCAAGAGCGCCACCGACATCGGCGGCCTGCCCGGAAAGCTGGCCGACTGCCGCTCAACCGACCCGCGAAAGTCCGAACTGTACGTGGTGGAGGGTGATTCGGCCGGCGGGTCGGCGAAGAGCGGCCGAGACTCGATGTTTCAAGCGATCCTGCCGCTGCGCGGCAAGATCATCAACGTCGAGAAGGCGCGCATCGACCGGGTGTTGAAGAACACCGAGGTGCAGGCGATCATCACCGCGCTGGGCACCGGAATTCACGACGAGTTCGACCTCGCCAAGCTGCGCTACCACAAGATCGTGTTGATGGCCGATGCAGACGTCGACGGCCAGCACATTTCGACGCTGCTGCTGACGCTGCTGTTCCGGTTCATGCGGCCGCTGATCGAAAATGGCCACGTCTTCCTTGCGCAGCCGCCGCTGTACAAGCTGAAGTGGCAGCGCACCGAACCCGAGTTCGCGTACTCAGACCGAGAGCGAGACGGCTTGCTGGAGGCGGGTCTGAAGGCCGGCAAGAAGATCAACAAGGACGATGGAATCCAGCGGTACAAGGGCCTGGGCGAGATGGACGCCAAGGAACTGTGGGAAACCACGATGGATCCCTCGGTACGGGTGCTGCGGCAGGTGACTCTCGATGACGCAGCCGCAGCCGACGAGCTGTTCTCGATCCTGATGGGCGAGGACGTCGAGGCGCGGCGCAGCTTCATCACCCGCAACGCCAAAGACGTCCGCTTCCTGGATGTTTAACCGAAGTTCAACCAGCGAGGACTTACATGACTGATACCACGCTGCCACCCGACGACTCGGTGGACCGCGTCGAACCCGTCGACATCCAGCAGGAGATGCAGCGCAGCTACATCGACTACGCGATGAGCGTGATCGTCGGCCGCGCACTGCCCGAGGTCCGCGACGGCCTCAAGCCGGTGCATCGTCGTGTGCTGTACGCGATGTTCGACTCCGGCTTCCGCCCCGATCGCAGCCACGCGAAGTCGGCGCGGTCGGTGGCCGAGACGATGGGCAATTACCACCCGCACGGCGACGCGTCGATTTACGACACGCTGGTACGGATGGCCCAGCCATGGTCGCTGCGCTATCCCCTGGTCGACGGGCAGGGGAACTTCGGATCGCCTGGCAACGACCCTCCGGCGGCCATGAGGTATTGCGTGACCGGTGATGCGTTGGTCGGCTTGCCGGCGGGACGCTCAATTCGCATCCGCGACGTGGTACCCGGCGCGCAGCCGAACTCCGACAACATCATCGACCTGAAAGTGCTTGGCCGCCACGGCGAGCCCGTCGTTGCCGATCGGCTGTTCCATTCCGGCGACCACCAGACCTACAGGGTGCGCACGGTTGAGGGATTCGAAGTCACGGGCACATCCAACCACCCGCTGCTGTGCTTGGTCGACGTCGCCGGTGTGCCGATGTTGCTGTGGAAGCTGATCGAGGAGATCCGTCCCGGCGATTACGCGGTGATGCTCGCCGACAACACAGTTGTTGACAAGAATCGCCAAGATTTCGTCAACAACTGTGTTCTCGGCGAAGTAGACGGTTACCACTATGCGCAAGTTGCCAGCGTCGCGGACGTGGGAGTGCAGCCGGTCTACAGCCTGCGCGTCGACACCGAAGACCACGCTTTCATCACCAACGGCTTTGTCAGCCACAACACCGAGGCACGCCTCACTCCCCTGGCGATGGAAATGCTGCGCGAAATCGACGAGGAGACGGTCGATTTCATCCCGAACTACGACGGCCGCGTACAAGAGCCGACCGTTCTGCCGAGTCGGTTCCCGAACCTGCTCGCCAACGGGTCGGGCGGCATCGCAGTCGGCATGGCCACCAACATCCCTCCGCACAACCTGCGCGAGCTCGCCGACGCCGTGTTCTGGTGCCTGGAAAACTACGACGCCGACGAAGAGAAGACCCTCAAGGCGGTGATGAAGCGGGTCAAGGGCCCCGACTTCCCTACGGCCGGCTTGATCGTTGGCTCCCAAGGGATCACCGACGCCTACACCACCGGCCGAGGCTCGATCCGCATGCGCGGCGTCGCCGAGATCGAGGAAGACAGCCGCGGGCGCACCTCGCTGGTCATCACCGAGTTGCCCTACCAGGTGAACCACGACAACTTCATCACCTCGATCGCCGAGCAGGTCCGCGACGGAAAGCTGGGCGGGATCGCCAACATCGAGGACCAGGGCAGCGACCGAGTGGGAATCCGCATCGTCGTCGAGCTCAAGCGTGACGCGGTCGCCAAGGTGGTGCTGAACAACCTCTACAAGCACACCCAACTGCAAACGAGCTTCGGCGCCAACTTGCTTTCGATCGTCGACGGGGTTCCCCGCACGCTGAGACTGGATCAGCTGATCCGGCTCTACGTCGATCACCAACTCGACGTCATCGTCAGGCGCACCCGCTACCGGCTGCGAAAAGCCAACGAGCGCGCTCACATTCTGCGCGGCCTGGTCAAGGCGCTCGATGCGCTCGACGAGGTGATAGCGCTGATCCGCGCCTCACAGACCGTCGATGATGCCCGTCAAGGCCTGATCGAGCTGCTCGACATCGACGAGATCCAGGCGCAGGCCATCCTGGACATGCAGCTGCGCCGGCTGGCCGCCCTCGAACGTCAGCGCATCGTCGACGATCTGGCCAAGATCGAAGCCGAAATCGCCGACCTGGAAGACATTCTCGCCAAGCCCGAGCGTCAGCGCGGTATCGTGCGCGACGAGCTCAAGGAGATCGCCGCCAAGTACGGCGACGACCGGCGCACCCGGATCATCGCGGCCGACGGCGAAGTCTCCGACGAGGACCTGATCGCGCGCGAGGACGTCGTCGTCACGATCACCGAAACCGGCTACGCCAAGCGCACGAAGACCGATCTGTACCGCAGCCAGAAACGCGGCGGTAAGGGTGTGCAAGGCGCCGGGCTCAAGGCCGACGACATCGTCAACCATTTCTTCGTCTGCTCGACCCACGACTGGATCCTGTTCTTCACCACCCAGGGCCGGGTCTATCGGGCCAAGGCCTACGACCTTCCCGAGGCATCGCGCATTGCCCGCGGTCAGCACGTGGCGAATCTGCTGGCCTTCCAGCCCGAGGAGCGCATCGCGCAGGTCATCCAGATCCGCACCTACGAGGACGCGCCGTACCTTGTGCTCGCAACGAAGAAGGGTCTGGTGAAGAAGTCCAAGCTCACCGACTTCGATTCCAACCGCTCCGGCGGCATCGTCGCGATCAACCTCCGTGACGGCGACGAGTTGGTCGGCGCGATGCTGTGCTCCGGCGACGACGACCTGCTGTTGGTGTCGGCGAAGGGCCAGTCGATCCGGTTCACCGCCAGCGACGAGGCGCTACGACCGATGGGCCGCGCCACCTCCGGCGTACAAGGGATGCGGTTCAACGAGGACGACGTGCTGTTGTCGCTCAACGTGGTGCGGCCGGACACGTACCTGCTGGTCGCGACATCCGGCGGCTACGCGAAGCGCACGGCTATCGACGAGTACCCGGTGCAGGGCCGCGGCGGCAAAGGGGTGCTGACCATTCAGTACGACCGCCGACGTGGCACCCTGGTTGGAGCGCTGGTGGTCGACGACGACACCGAGTTGTACGCGATCACCTCGGGCGGAGGCGTGATCCGCACCGCCGCCCGGCAGGTCCGCAAAGCCGGGCGCCAGACGAAGGGTGTTCGATTGATGAACCTGGGCGAGGGCGACACACTTGTAGCCATCGCGCGCAACGCCGAAGAAAGTGACAGTGCGGAAGCCGAGCTGGACGCGACCACGTAAGGAGCCGTAGGTGAGCTCACCCAACGAGCCGGGCAACGGCCCGGTCTCGACGTCGCCCACGGAAACGGGTACCGGCGACACGCCGGCGTGGCAACGCGGCGCCGACGCCCGGCCCCAGCAGCCCCCGGGAGCCGCGCAGCGGCGGGCGGAGACGTCGGGCCCGCACGGAACGTCCGGTATCGAGGAGAGGATCAACCGGTTCATCTCCGGGTCGCCGGCCAGCACGCAGTCCCCCGAACCGGAGGCTCCGGTGCAACCTGCACGACCCGAGGCGCCGGCCCGCAGCGAGGCGATTCGCAGCGAGCTGCCGGACCTGTCCGCGCCCAGCCCGCGTCCGGTGCGGGCCAAGCCGCCGGCCGAGCGAGCGAGCGGTGAACCGGGTGCACCGTCGCCGAGGTCCACCGGCCCGGCGACATCGAGCCGTGTGCAGGTCGGCACTCGTACCAGCGGGCCGGTGCGGGCCAGCATGCAGATCCGCCGAGTCGATCCGTGGAGCGTGCTCAAGGTGTCGCTGGTGTTGTCGGTGGCCGCGTTCTTCGTGTGGATGATCGCCGTCGCGTTCCTGTATCTCGTGCTGGGTGGCATGGGCGTGTGGGCCAAGCTCAACAGCAACGTCGGCGACCTGCTGAACAACACCGCCAACAGCGAGTTGGTGTCGAGCGGCACCATCTTCGGCGGCGCAGCGTTGATCGGTCTGGTCAATATCGTGCTGTTGACCGCGATGGCCACGGTGGGCGCGTTCATCTACAACTCGACCACCGACCTCGTCGGCGGTGTGGAGGTCACGCTCGCCGACCGGGATTAGGCCTGGATTAGGCCCGCTCGATTAACGGCGGCGCCGGCAATTGCGGTAATCTCGTCGGTCGTTCCTACGCATGTGCGGGGCTATAGCTCAGGCGGTTAGAGCGCTTCGCTGATAACGAAGAGGTCGGAGGTTCGAGTCCTCCTAGCCCCACGGAATGAGATGTATCGTGCTGCTCGCCGTGCTGGCGGTGCTCGTGATCGTCGCGCGGTCACGTGCCACTGCCGAGGTCTGGCACACCCTTGGCGACCAGCCTCCGGGGCCTTAGCTCAGTTGGTAGAGCGCTGCCTTTGCAAGGCAGAAGTCAGGGGTTCGAATCCCCTAGGCTCCACAGGCAGCTCCACAGGCGCGACAGCGATGCTCGACGCGCGAGTTACGGCTTGGGCGCGACCTCGACGCTGGGCGGCCGCGGTGAAGGTTCGGGCTGCATCGACCGGCGAATGATCGAGAACGCGACCGCCCCTCCGGCCAATGCGGCCACGCCCACCGCGGTCACCAACGCGATCCGGCGGCGACGGTTCTTGGGCTTGCGGGCATCCTGCAGTGCCTGCGGCAGGTTCGCGACGACCTCCTGCGCGGCGGCCAGCTCACGCGCCAGGGTCTCCTGGGCGGCGCTGACTTCGCCGGCGATCTGGCTCTCGCGGTAACGCTGACGAAGGCGGCTGCCCGCCGAAGACGCGCTCTGCACACCAAGGCCGACGGTGCCGCGGGTGATGTCGACGGGTCCCACCGCCGTGTACTGCAAGCCTCGGGTCAGACGCTGCCGCGGAGTCATGGTGGTGGTCACGGTTGCCCTTTCTGCCGGTGGGTTGAGCGTATCGGACGGTGCCCGCCGAACCGGTCGAACGGGCGTGGCACACTGGCATGCCGTGACCACGAGCCCGATTCAAACCGCAACCGCCACCATGCACACCAACCGTGGCGACATCAAGATCGCCCTCTTCGGCAACCACGCCCCCAAGACCGTCGCGAACTTCGTTGGATTGGCTACGGGAACAACGGATTACAGCACCGAGAACGCGTCGGGCGGTACGTCCGGCCCGTTCTACGACGGCGCGGTCTTCCACCGCGTGATCGACGGGTTCATGGTTCAGGGCGGCGACCCGACCGGAACCGGCCGAGGGGGCCCGGGCTACAAGTTCGACGACGAGTTCCATCCTGAGCTGGCATTCGACAAGCCGTACCTGCTGGCGATGGCCAACGCGGGCCCGGGCACCAACGGCTCGCAGTTCTTCATCACCGTGGGCAAGACGCCGCATCTGAACCGCAAACACACGATCTTCGGCGAGGTCGTCGACCCAGAATCGCAACGAGTCGTCGACGCGATCTCCTCCACCGCGACCGACGCCCGCGACCGGCCGACCGAGGCCGTGGTGATCAACTCCATCACCGTGGAGTAGGCGCGCCAAACCGTCAGCGACGGGCTCAGCGGCGGCCGTAGCCTGCCGCGGTCAGCGCGTCGAGTACGTCGATGGGATCGGTGCCCAGATCCCACCGGCTGAACACCGTCAGCCGGCCGTCGACGGTGTCCATTTCGAGCAACCGCACTTTTCGCGCGAGCCGGCGGAATTCGGTGATCCGGATAACCTCGATCGCAGACTTCGGCAGCACCCTGGTCCCCCGCCACCCGCGGACGACGAGACCCTCGGGGGTGATTGCCAGCTTGGGTCGTGCGCGGAACGAAAAGCCCGAAAAGAGGAGCAGCCCGATCGCGGCAACCCCTACCAGAATCCGGCCCGGAGCGTCAGTGACAAGCGTCACAGCAGCGATCGACATCAAGACGCCGAGCAGTCCGCACGCTGCGATGCCGACCGGATTGGGTCCCCACTCAGTTTGCGCCACGGGCCCCCCACGCCCCGTCACCACACCCGATGAAGTTATCCACAGGTGCTATCAACAATGGGGATGAATCACATCGGTGTGATTGGGTGACGGCAAAGTTTCCAGCAGGAAAACGCGCTGGAAACATCGCGTGCCGGGCCCACATCGCCTGCGCTCAGTGCCAGCGCATCGTCAGCAACAACCCGGTGATCATGAAAGCAAACGCGATTGCGTAGTTCCACGCCATCAGGTCGGCCATCCATTGCAGAAACGACGGTGGGGTCGGCCCGCTCGCGGCCAGTTGGAACACCAATAGCCACAGCAGACCGATCAGCATCAGGCCGATGAAGAACGCGACGAACCAGATGCTCGACGGACCCGATTTCACCTTCACCGGCGTACGGCTCACCGGCCTGACGGTGAAGTCGCTCTTCTTGCGGACCTTGGATTTCGGCATGGGCTCCTCTCCCGCTCCTTCGTGCACTGAGATTATCCCAACCGGTGCACCTCACCTGAGGGCCGCACGGCGATGCGGGGGCACTCCCCCCGTAAACATGAGATCCCCATCCTGCGATGGGGGAAGATACCGACATGACAGCACCGCGCACCGCCTGGCGGTTCGGAGTCCCCGCCGTGTGCCTGGCCGCGGGCATCCTGCTGGCCACCACCCACGGGGTCTCCGGTGGCAGCGAAATCCGGCGCAGCGACTCTCCGCGGTTGGTGGACCTCGTCCGCGAAGCCCAACAGTCGGTCAGCCGGCTCAGCGCCCAGCGCGACACCCTGGCCGCGCAGGTGGATGCCGCGCGCGCCGGACCGGCCATGAACGACTCACAGGTCGCGGCGCTGATGAAACAGGCAGCCCCCCTGGCGGTGGATGCCGGCCTGACCCCGATGCGCGGCCCCGGCCTGGTGGTCACCCTCACCGACGCACAACGCGACGCAAACGGCCGGTTTCCCCGCGATGCGTCGCCCGACGATCTCGTCGTCCACCAGCAGGACATCCAGGCGGTGCTCAACGCCTTGTGGAGCGGCGGCGCGGAGGCCGTCCAGATGCAAGACCAACGGCTGATCGCGACTTCGGCGCCGCGCTGTGTCGGAAACACCTTGTTGCTCAACGGCAGAACGTACAGCCCGCCGTACACGGTGACCGCCATCGGCGATGTGCCGAAGATGCAGGCGGCGCTCGCCGGGGCACCGCTGGTCACTCTCTACAAGCAGTACGTGGTCCGGTTCGGGTTGGGTTACACAGAAGAGCCCCGCGCCGAGGTGGCGGTGGCCGGCTACACGGACCCGGTCGCGATGCAGTACGCCCGTTCAGGGTGATGAGCGCGTGCGCGAATAGCAGCACGCGGCGCGTAACCTGGCACGGTGCGTGTTCTCGTCGTCGACAACTACGACAGCTTCGTCTTCAACCTCGTCCAATACCTGGGCCAACTCGGGGTGGAGGCTCAGGTGTGGCGCAATGACGATGCCCGCCTTGCCGATCCGCTGGCCGTGACCAAGGGTGTCGACGGCGTACTGCTGAGCCCCGGGCCCGGCACGCCGGAGCGTGCCGGTGCGTCGATTCCGCTGGTGCGGGCATGCGCCGAGACGAGCACTCCCCTGCTCGGCGTCTGCCTGGGCCACCAGGCCATCGGCGTCGCGTTCGGCGCCACGGTAGATCGTGCGCCAGAGCTGTTGCACGGCAAGACCAGCACTGTATTCCACACGGATGCTGGTGTGCTGCAAGGACTTCCGAATCCATTCGTGGCCACGAGGTACCACTCGTTGACGGTGTTGCCCGCCACGGTGCCGACCGAGCTCACTCCCACCGCGCACACGCAGAGTGGCGTGATCATGGGGTTGCAGCACGCCGAACTGCCGATTCACGGGGTGCAGTTCCACCCCGAGTCGATCCTGACGCAGGGTGGTCACCGGATGCTGGCCAACTGGTTGGCCATCTGCGGCTCGGCCCCCGAAGAGGCGCTGGTGTCCCGGCTGGAGAACGAGGTGGCCGACACGGTGCGCGCGGCGCTGCTACCTACGCGCCGAACTTCAGCGTGACGTTGCCGTCTCGGTTGACGCCGTTGCCCGCCGGCGGGCTCTGATAGACGACGCGGTTGCGTAGCTGCTCGTTGCCCGGCACGTCGGCGCCCTTGACCAAGATGCCGGTCCAGCCCAGCGCCCGCAGCTGCGGCTCGGCGTCCGTCCAGAACATGCCCGTCAGGTCGGGCATCACGAACTGGTTCCCCTTCGATACCTGCAGCTGGATCACGGCATCCTTAGGAACCGATTGTCCCGCAGCAGGATTGGTGCCCAACACCGAACCGGCCGACCGCGGACTGTCAGTCGGCGACGATATGATATTCGTGAAGCCGGCCGCGGTGAGAGTCGCGCGGGCCTGGTCCTCTGACTGGCCGCCGACGTCGGGAACGTCGACGCTCTGCGGACCGGAGCCCACGAGTACCGAAATCTCGAAGGTCACCGGGGCCGTCTGGTTCGCTGGGGGGTTGGTCCCGACCACTCGGTCCTTCTGTTCCGGGGTCGACGGCGTGGGAACCGACCTCAGCTTGCCGAAACCCGCGGCGGTCAATCGGCGCTCCGCCTCCGCGTAGCTCAGGTTCGCAACGTCGGGAATCTCGCGCTGCTCCGGACCGGTCGAGATGTTGATCGTGACTTCCGCTCCCTGCTCGGCGGCCTCGCCGGCCTTGGGATCGGTGCCGATGACGTGGTCCGGCGCAACGGTGGAATCGGGTTTCTGCAGCGTGCGGATCTTGAAGCCCTTGTTCTGCAGCGTCGCGATCGCGTCGGCGGACGACTGGTCCTTAACGCTGGGGACCTGCACGGAATGCGTGGGACCGCTGATGGCGTTGATGGCCCACGTCACCGCGACGGTCAGTACGGCCAGCACCACGACGGCGATCAGCCACCGTGCGATTGACCCGCGGCCGGAGCGCCCTGCCCCGTAGCCGGGCTGTCGGGGCGGCACCTCCACGGGCCGCGCCGAACGGTTGGCCGCGGCCGAGGTGAGCAGTGACGAGCGGTCGGCGTCGGTCATCACCTTGGGCGCCTCGGGCGCCTCGCCGTTGTGCACGCGTATCAGGTCGGTGCGCATCTCGGCCGCCGTCTGGTAGCGGTTGTCCGGGTTCTTGGCCAAAGCCTTCAGCACGACGGCGTCCAGGTCTGCGGAGATTCCCTCATGCCGCTGAGAGGGGGGTATCGGCGCCTCGCGCACGTGCTGATACGCTACCGACACCGGCGAGTCACCGACGAAAGGCGGCTCGCCCGTGAGGATTTCGTATAGCACGCAGCCCAGTGAATAGACGTCGGAGCGGGCGTCGACGGGGTCGCCGCGGGCCTGCTCGGGCGACAGGTATTGGGCGGTGCCGATGACCGCCGCGGTCTGGGTGACGGTGCTGCTGTCGGCCAGCGCGCGCGCGATCCCGAAGTCCATCACCTTCACCGCGCCGGTGCGACTGATCATGATGTTGGCCGGCTTGACGTCGCGGTGGATGATGCCGTGCTGGTGGCTGAAGTTCAGCGCCTGGCAGGCGTCGGCGATGATCTCGATCGCCTTGCGTGGCGGAATCGGGCCCTCGTTGTGCACGATGTCGCGCAGCGTGATCCCGTCGACGTACTCCATCACGATGTAGGGCAGCGGTCCGGCGGTGGTCTCGGCCTCGCCGGTGTCATACACCGCGACGATCGCGGGGTGGTTCAGCGCGGCAGCGTTCTGCGCCTCGCGGCGGAACCGCAGGTAAAAGCTCGGATCGCGGGCAAGGTCGGCGCGCAGCACCTTGACCGCCACGTCGCGGTGCAGCCGCAGATCACGCGCCAGATGAACCTCGGACATCCCGCCGAAGCCAAGGATCTCGCCGAGTTCATAGCGGTCTGACAGATGCTGTGGGGTCGTCATCAATGGTTCTCGTCGTGTGCTTTCAGCTCGGGCGCCGTCGCGGGGGAGTACCCAGTCCGGGCAGACCTGCTCGCCGGCGTCCAATTCTGCGGGGTCGCCGGCGCTGGTGCAGGCTCAGTTTGGGTGATCGTCGTGTCCAGCGGCGGCTGCTGATTCTGCTCCTGCTTGTCGCGGTAGTTGATGATCAACAGCACCGCGATCACGATCGCCAGTGCGCCGAGCACCCCCGCCGCCCACAGCAGCGCGCGCTGACCCGATGAGAATGTGCGCCGCGGTGGCGGCGGCGGCCGGTGCGATCCGGTCGCCGGGCGAGCCCGGGTGCCGGTGATGGTCCCAGAACGCGCGGTGACGCCGGTGTCCGCCCGCGCTTGTGCGCCAGACGGAATTGCCGCCGGCGCGGCTCGGTTGATGGTCGGCGCCAGGTTGCTCCGCGGGGGCCGTCGGCCCGCCCGCACCGCGGCGACGGCGTCGGCGAACTGGCCGCCGTTGCGGTAGCGCACGCCGGGGTTCTTCGCCAGGGTGATCTCGATCAGTTCGCGCACGTTGGGCGGCAGGTCGGCCGGCAGCGGCGGCGGCGTCTCCTTGATGTGCTTCATCGCGACGGTCAGAGCACCGTCACCGGTGAACGGCCGCTTGCCCGAAACCGCCTCGTAGCCAACAACTCCCAACGAGTACACATCGCTGGCCGCGGTGGCGTCGTGGCCGAGAGCCTGCTCCGGCGCGATGTACTGTGCGGTGCCCATCACCATGCCGGTCTGGGTCACCGGAGCCGCGTCGACGGCCTTGGCGATGCCGAAGTCGGTGATCTTGACCTGTCCGGTGGGGGTGATCAGGATGTTGCCCGGCTTGACGTCGCGGTGCACCAGCCCCGCGGTGTGGGCCACATGTAGTGCGCGCCCGGTCTGCTCGAGCATGTCGAGGGAATGCCGCAGCGACAGTCGGCCGGTGCGTTTGAGCACCGAGTTCAGCGGCTCACCGTTGACCAGTTCCATCACCAGATATGCGGTGCGGCCCTCGGCATCCATCTCGGTTTCGCCGTAGTCGTACACGCTGGCGATGCCGGGGTGGTTGAGCATGGCGGTGGTGCGGGCTTCTGCGCGGAATCGCTCAATGAACTCGGGATCCGAGGAGAACTCCGCCTTGAGCACCTTGACCGCTACCCGGCGGCCCAGGCGGCTGTCAACAGCCTCCCACACCTGGCCCATCCCGCCCGTGGCGATTAGCCGCTGCAGCCGGTAGCGCCCGGACAGCGTGACCCCGACCCGGGCGCTCATCTGCTCTCCCGAAGCGCCGCCTCGATGACCGCCCGGCCGATGGGCGCGGCCAGCGCGCCACCGGTGGCCGACAGCCGGTTGTCGCCGTTCTCAACGATCACCGCGACCGCGACTCGTGGGCTCTGAGCGGGCGCAAACGCGATGTACCAGGCATGCGGCGGGGTGTTGCGCGGGTCGGTGCCATGCTCGGCCGTCCCGGTCTTGGACGCGATCTGCACGCCGGGAATGGCCCCTTTCTGTTGCGTCGCCTGTTCGGCACCGATCATCAGTTCCGTCAGCTTAGCCGCGACCTGTTGCGACACGGCACGGCGCAGTTCCTGCGGCTGATGGGTGCTGATCGTGGCAAGGTCGGGACCCTCGAGGCTGTCGACCAGGTAGGGGTGCATCACCAAACCCCTGTTCGCGATCGCGGCGGCCACCATCGCGTTCTGCAGCGGGGTCAGCGCGACGTCCTTCTGGCCGATGGCCGACATGCCCAGGGCGGCTCGGTCGGGGATCTGGCCGACGGTGGACTCAGCCACCTGCAGCGGAATCGGGTTCGGTGAAGCGTCCAGCCCGAACGCCGCGGCGGTGCTGCGCAGCGCGTCTGCGCCCGTCCGGAGTCCCAGCTCCACGAACGCGGTGTTGCACGACCGCGCGAACGCCTCCTTGAGCGATGCGGTGGGACCGTTGCCGCACGAGTTGCCGCCGAAGTTCTCCAAGAGCGCTGTGCTGTCCGGCAACTGGATCGTCGGATTGGCCGTCAACTGGTCGTTCTCGGTGGCCCCGGCCTGTAGAGCCGCGGCCGTGGTGATCACCTTGAACGTCGAGCCGGGCGGGTATGTCGCCGAAATCGCACGGTTGAGCATCGGGTTGCCCGGGTCGTCGCGCAGCCGCTGCCACGCCTGCGTCTGGGCCTCCACGTCGTGGGACGCGAGCAGGTTGGGATCGAAGGACGGCGCGGACGCCATCGCGAGGATCTTTCCGGTGGACGGCTCGAGGGCCACCACGGCACCGGTGCACGGCCGGCCGCTGCAGCCTTGGGTCATCGCGTTCCAAGCCGCCTGCTGCACTTGGGGTTTGATGGTGGTGTCGACGTTGCCGCCGCGGGGTTCACGGCCGGTGAAGAAGTCGGCGAGCCGCCGCGCGAACAGCCGCTCGTCGGAGCCGTTGAGGATCGAATCCTCAGCGCGCTCCAGGCCGCTGCTCGAGTAGCGAAACGAATAGAAGCCGGTGATCGGCGCCGCCGACAGTGGTTCGGGATAGACGCGCAGGTACCGAAACCGCCCCGATGTCGACACCGAGTAGGCGAGCGGCTCACCGCCAGCCGAGATCTGTCCGCGCTGACGTGAATACTCGTCGAGCAACACCCGCTGATTGCGAGGATCGGTACGCAGCCCGTCGGCTCGAAAGACCTGGGTGATCGTCGCGTTCAGCAGCAACATGACGATCAGCACCATGATCGTCACCGACACCCGGCGCAGGGAGGTGTTCATACGCGTTCGATCACCTCGGTGCTGGCCGCCGCGATCGGGGTGAGGTGATGCGGCCTGGCGATGATCGGCCGGCGGGCGGCGTGGCTGATCCGCACCAGGATGCCCAGCAGCACGTAGTTGGCCAGCAGCGACGACCCGCCGTACGACATCCACGGCGTGGTCAGACCTGTCAGGGGGATCAGCTTGGTGACACCGCCGACGACGATGAAGAGCTGAATCGCCAGGGTGGAGGCCAGTCCCGCGGCCAGTAGCTTGCCGAAGCTGTCGCGGATCGCGATCGCGGTACGCAACCCGCGGATGATCACGATCGTGTACAGCATCAGCACACCGGCCAGCCCGACCAGGCCGAGTTCCTCGCCGACGACGGCGATGATGAAGTCAGTTGCCGCCGCAGGTACTGTGCTCGGCTGGCCGTTGCCCAGGCCGGCACCGAACACACCGCCGGTGGCGAAGCTGAACATCGACTGCACCATCTGATAGCCGCTGCCGTCGGGGTCGGCGAACGGGTCGAGCCAGGTCTGCACGCGCGTCTCGACGTGGTGGAAAAGGTAATATGCGGCAACGCTTCCCGCGGCGAACAACGTCAGCCCGATGATCACCCAGCTCAGCCGTTCGGTGGCGATGTAAACCATCACCAGAAATGACGCATACAGCAAAAGCGATGTGCCCAAGTCTTTTTCGAAGATCATCACGCCAACCGAGATGATCCATGCCGCCAGCAGCGGAGCTAGATCACGGGGCCGCGGCAAGTTCATGCCCAAGAGGTGCTTGCCGGCACTGGTGAAGATTGTCCGCTTGGCCACCAGCACCGCGGCGAAAAACACGAGCAGCAATATCTTCGAGAACTCCGCAGGCTGAATTGAGAAGCCGGGCAACCGAATCCAAATCTTCGCGGCGTTCTCCTCGGAAATCGACGACGGCAGCAGTGCCGGGATCAGCAGGAAGATCAGGCCGGCGAAGCCGCACACATACCCGTAGCGGGCGAGTATCCGGTGGTCTCTGAGGAAGACGACCACCAGTGAGAACGCCGACACGCCCACCAGCGTCCAAAGCATCTGCTGGTTGGCGCTGGGACCCTGAGCCGGGCCGGAGAGCAGCGTGCCCTCGGCCAAATCGAGCCGGTGAATGAGCACCAAGCCGAGGCCGTTGAGCAGGGCGACGACCGGCAGCAGCAGAGGATCGGCGTACGGCGCGAACCGGCGGATCGCGACGTGGGCCGCCCCGAACAACGCAAGGTAAGCGATAACGTATTGCGCCAGGTCCCATCCGCCGCCGCGTTCCTGGTTCGCCTCGACGATCAGCAGCGCCACCGTGGTGATGAGCGCGGCGAACCCGAGCAGCAGCAATTCGGCGTTGCGCCGGTTGGGCAGCGGCGGGGTCACCGCCACCACCGCCTGCGGCTGGGTGGTCATGCGGCGGTCCGGCAGTTTTTGCCCGGCTCCTGCGGTGCGGGGGAAAGCGTGGGCACAGGCGCGGCGGTGGTAGTCGTCGACGGCTGCGGCGGCGAAGGCTGTTGGGAAGGCGAAGGCTGCTGTGAAGGCGACGGTGAAGGCGGTTCCGCAGACGGGCTTGGCGTGAGCGGCGCGCTTGTCACGGTTGGCGAGGCGGGGGTCGCCGGAGGGCTGGCCGGTGTGGTGGTTGCCGAAGGCTCCGCGGGAGCCTCCGGCTTGCACACCGGAAGCAACGACTCCGACACCAACTTCTTTATCTGCGCGTTTGCGTCGTCCTCGGTTGTCGTAGGCAAGCCGGCCCGCACGTCGTTTCGCTTGGCCGGCTCCAAATCGTCGACGCTGAGCGGTTTACAACCGTTCTGGGAGTCGCGCGGGCTGATAATTCTCAACTCGTTCTGTGGCGTCAGGCAGCCGATGCGGTATTGCCGTTGAAGCGGGTAACCCAGCAGAGACCCCTGAATGCCACGCATGATCGACACCGTGCCGTCGTGTGCGGCGACGTAGTAGTTGGTGCGGATGACCATGTTTCCGATGAACAGGCCAGCCGCCGCCAGAAGGACGATCACGGTCGCGGTGATCAGAAGGCGCCACCACGGGCGTCTACGTTTGGCGGGCGGTTCCGGTTCTGGCACCGTGCGTTTCGCGGCAGCTGCCCGCTTCGGGTTGAACGCCGACGCACGACCTGCCGAGGTGTTCGGAGGCGCGATCTGGTCGTCGTTGCCGGAAACGGCTCCCGCGAGGATCGGCTGGGTCTGACCGTAATCGTAGTCGACGACGTCGGCGACCACGACGGTGACGTTGTCGGGTCCGCCGCCGCGCAGCGCCAATTCGATGAGACGGTCGGCACTTTCGGAGACGTCGGACATCTTCAGCGCTTCGAGGATGGTCTCCTGGCTGACGGGATCCGACAGACCATCCGAACACAACAGGTAGCGGTCGCTGGCGCGCGCCTCGCGCATGATCAGCGTCGGTTCCACCTCATGCCCGGTCAGCGCGCGCATTATCAGCGAACGCTGCGGATGGCTATGTGCCTCTTCGGCAGTGATGCGGCCCTCGTCGACGAGAGTCTGCACGAACGTGTCGTCCTTGGTGATTTGCGAAAGTTCGCCGTCGCGCATCAGATAGCCGCGGGAGTCGCCGATGTGGACGAGGCCAAGTTTGTTGCCCGCGAACAGGATTGCGGTCAGCGTGGTGCCCATGCCTTCGAGCTCCGGGTCGTTTTCGACGTGGGCGGCAATCGCGGCATTGCCTTCGCGCACCGCCTGGTCGAGCTTGCCGAGCAGATCACCGCCGGGCTCGTCGTCGTCGAGGTGTGCGAGCGCCGCGATCACCAGCTGGGAGGCGACCTCACCGGCGGCGTGGCCGCCCATCCCGTCGGCCAGTGCGAGCAGTCGCGCACCCGCGTACACCGAGTCTTCGTTGTTGGCGCGCACCAGTCCGCGATCGCTGCGCGCGGCATAACGGAGGACAAGTGTCACGGGCGCAACTCGATTACTGTCTTGCCGATTCGAACCGGCGTGCCGATCGGAACACGTATCGCCGTCGTCACCTTGTCCCTATCCAGATATGTACCGTTTGTCGATCCTAGGTCTTCGACGTACCAGTCCGAGCCATGCTGCGACAACCGGGCATGGCGGGTCGAGGCGTAGTCGTCGGTAAGCACAAGAGTGGAGTCATCCGCGCGACCGATCAACACAGGCTGGTTGGCCAACGTGATTCGGGTTCCCGCGAGTGCGCCCTCGGTGACGATGAGGTAGCCCGCCGTGTGTCGGCGCTGGCGGCGGCTGGGCATCAGCGAGCTGGGCAGCGCCAGTCCGCGGCGAACCATCACGGCACCTGTCGGGGCGTAGATGTCGGTGCGCAGAATCCGCAGCACCGCGAAGATGAACAACCACAGCATCAACAGGAAGCCGGCGCGCGACAGTTGCAGCACCAACCCCTGCATCTGGCGCCCCCTTCGTCCTAGTGGCCGACCGCCCGTCGGCAACGTCACGATACTTGGACGGACCTGGACGCGGGAGGGAAGCCGATCGCGCGTCCGCCGCTTCAGTGCATGCGCACGACGATCTCGGAGTGTCCGAGCCGGATGACGTCGCCGTCGGCGAGTTGCCACTCCTGAACCGGCGCGTTGTTCACCGTCGTGCCGTTGGTGGAGTTGAGGTCGGACAGCAACGCGGTCTGGCCGTCCCAGCGAATCTCGAGGTGACGGCGCGAAACGCCGGTATCCGGCAGCCGGAACTGGGCGTCCTGGCCGCGGCCGATGACGTTGGCGCCCTCCCGCAGCTGGTAGGTGCGGCCGCTGCCGTCGTCGAGCTGCAGCGTGACGTTGGTGTGGCCGACGGGCCCGTAGTCGTTCTGGCCGTAGCCGCCGGCGTAACCACCCTGGCCGTACTCGTAGTCGCCGGCCTGAGGAGCGCCATACCCGCCGGGAGCGTCGTAGCGGCCGTAGTCAGGTTGGCCGTAGTCGGGTTGGCCGTAGTCGGGTTGGGCGTAGGGCTGGCCCTGTTGCTGATAAGCGCCCGGGTCGTAGTCGTAGCGCGGTTCGGGAGGGCCGTACCCGGGGCCTTCGTGCCGGCCCGGCGGTGGGCCGGGGGGCCGGCCGTAGTCGCCGTACTGCCCGCCGTAACCCGGCGGGGGAGCGTAGCCGCCGGACGGCGGCGGGCCCTGCCGGTAGGGCGCCTGCTCGTACCCGCCGGGCGGCGGGCCGTACCCCTGCGCCTGGCGCGGGTCATATGCCGCGGTGTAGCCCTGATCGGGGTAGCCACCCTGGTCGGCGTACCCGCCTTGATCCGGATACCCGCCCTGCTCGGGGTAGCCGCCGCGGGGCCCATACCCCGGCTCACCCTGCGGCGGCGGGTAGCCGCCCTGGTCTGGGTAGCCGCCCTGGTCGGGTGGCGGAGGATAAGCAGCCCGGGGATCGGGTCCGGGGACGGGGCCACGCGGATCTTCGGGCGGCGGGTTGTAGCGTTCGTCGTAGTACTCGTCGGGGCGCCCCTGTCCCTGGCCGCCGCGGTAGCTGGGATTGTCAGTCATCGGTGCTACTCCTGGTTGTGGGTAGGGCTCATGGGGTGGTTCTGGCGGGGCGGGCACGGCGTCTGGGTTGACCGCAGCACGCGCGCGGAACTGGCCGGTATGCAGCTTCGGCGACTGCTCGAATCGGACAACCACATCACCATACGTTTGCCATCCCTGATCGTGGATGTAGTCCACCAGATGCTTGGCGAAAGTATCCGACGTGAGATCCGGGGCGGCCACCGCCTTGGCGAAGTCGGGCTCACTGAGCGTGATCACGTACTCGTTGGGCGCAAGTAGATGGCCACCATCGAGGGTTTGCACACAGTCGGATGCCTCGCGCCGGAGGGCAGCTTCGACTTCTTGCGGAACTATGGCGCCACCGAACACCCGGGCAAATACGTCGCCGACGGTGACTTCGAGCTTGCGCTCGATACGCTGCACGAAGCCCATGCCACCGCCCCTTCCTTATTATCAGAATCATCTGATTATCTGCCCGCTGAAGTGCCGGCCCGCGTGTCCTACCATCACTTCGTTCTTTCGCATGGTATCGGTCCGTGTAATCGCAGCGGGAACCAGACAACTCCGAGAATCGGATCGGCCCTCATCAGCGCCCCGACGCGGTGAATTCACCCGGTATCAAGGGCAGCAATCGGGTTGGGGCCGCTCGCCGGCGCCGTGATAGCCTCTAGCGGTTATTTCGGGCGAGTGGCGGAATGGCAGACGCGCTGGCTTCAGGTGCCAGTGTCCTTCGGGACGTGGGGGTTCAAGTCCCCCTTCGCCCACCCAGATGTATTCAGCACATACGCAGCGGCTCGAACCCGGGCTCAAGGGGCTTAAGGTGCCGGGCTCTTGACGATGGCCGCAGCGGCGTGCCGCGTCTCAACCCCGGCCCGACGATTAGCCTGGCCGCATGAGCAGCCAGCGAGTGCCCGGTGGAGTGGTGCACAAGCTCCCGGCAGACCTGCGCATGGCACTGATCGAAAACACCACGGCACTGGCCGCGTGGAAGGACATCACGCCTTTGGCGCGCAACGAGTTCATCTGCTGGGTCGAGGATGCCAAGCAAGACGCGACCCGAAAGCGCCGTATTCGCCGCACCCGGGAAGAGTTGGAGGAAGGCCAGCGTCGGCCCTGCTGCTGGCCGGGATGCAAGCACCGCGAGCGCACAAGCACGTAGGCGCTCAGGTTGACGCGCGCTGCGCTTATGCGGCGACGCGGTCGGCCGCGGCAGAGTCCGGGTGATGGTTGATCAGACCGAAGAAGAACCACTCGAATGCCAGGGCGACATTGCGAATCAGCGTTTCTATCGGCGTGAACCACGTCGGTGGCGTGGGAAGCGCGATGGCGGTGGCACCGTCGATCTTCACCCGCTGGCCGGGTGCGTCGGCGTAGATCCCGTCGTGACGGCCGGTGTACATGTCGTTGATCCAGCCCACCGCGAGCGTCTGGACGGCCTGGACATTCGCCGGGCGGGAGAAGCCCGTGAGCAACTGCGCAGCGAATTGGATGATCGGATTGCCGCGCATCGAGTCGACGTGCGACCCGCCGACTAGTTGGAAGCCGACGAACTGGCCGGGACGCGCCTGCACCAACTGGGCGGTGCCCGAGCCGAAGTTGTTCCACAGGTAGCTCGGGGCGGCGATCTGGTACACCGGCACCGTCGTCGGAATTCCGGCGAGGGCCGTTGTCATGTCGGCGCCGAGCGCGACGCCGTCGAACATGACGACACCGGCCAGGTCCTCGATGGCGGAGGCACCGGCGAGGAAGCCGGCCACCGCGGCGACAAACCCGCCTCCGGCGGAGTGGCCGACCAAGACGAACGTGTCCGGCAGCGTGACGGGACGGCCCGCGGCCGCGCTGGCGCTGGCGGTGAGTGCTGTGCGGTCGGCGAACATGGCGGCGGCCGCGCGTTCCATCGGCTCGCCGTTGAGCCAACAGCCGTCGCACTGAAGGAAATTCGACGTGATCGACGGGGCGACGACGATGCTGTTCGTCTGCTTCGCGAGCGTCGCCGCGGTGGTGCTGTACCACGGGCCCCGGGACAAGAACCCGTGCTGAAGCCAGATCATGCCGGTCGGCGGATCGGGACCGGTCGGGAAGTACCAGTCCGCGGGAACGTCGTACCCGGGGCCGCACGGGATCGTCAGGGTGGACTGACCCACCACGACGCCGTCCACCGCGGTCTCGGTGCCGGCCGGCGGGATCGACGCCGCGAGCGGGCTGGCCTCTTCGGCCGCTGATGACTCCACCACCTCGGCGTCGGGTGGCTGCTCGGCGACGGTTTGGGCAACTCGCTGATCGTTCACGGTCACGGGACTCACGACGGCGCCCGAGGGCTCAACCGTGGTTGTCGATTGGCGTGGGAACTCTGTCGGAGGGTCAGGTCGTGGAGAAGTACCGAGGCCGGCTAGCACGTCGACAACCGCGGCGGCGAGAGGGCGCTCCGGCGCGGGTGGCGTCGGCGATGCAACCGAGGTCGGCGATGCAACCGAGGTCGGCGATGCAACCGAGGTCGGCGATGTGACCGAGACGGACTCAACCGCCCGCTTCGGGTCGGCCGGAACGGTCGGCGCGGGTTTCGTCTTTTCGGCGGGCGAGGCGTCGGCGTCGATTTGAAAAGCCCGGACCGCGGGAGACCGGGTCGGCAGGTTGGGCGTTGTCGCGTCGGGTGTCTGACGGCCGGATTGCTGCTGCGCCACCGAGGATCTTGCGTCCCTCGCCTGTATTACCGCCGACGCCAGTGACGACGGGCGAACCGCAGGGCTCGTCTCCAGAGCGGCCGCGGTGGTATCCGGCGACTCCTGTGCGGCCTCGCCCGGGTTCGAAACCGATGGCGCGTTCGTCGACGTCGTCGCGGAGTTGTCCGTCTGGCTGCCGGGACCGTCCCCAGTGGTCGAGCCGCCCTCGGCAGCGGCGGTGCCGCTCATGCACAGCACTGCGGCTGCCAGACCCGCGAGCATGACAGTGAGCCACAGCAGGCGTCGATGTAAGACCACGCGTCCCTCTCCGACGAAGGATCGGCTCAACCTATCGCGGATAGCGGGTATCGCGCCGGGCTTTCATGGTCTGGTCATGCTCAGCTCGCGGCCTTGAGCCACTTCTTGATTTCTGGCGTGGCCGGATCGGCGATGTCGCCGAGCTCCGAGTGCTGCTCGACGTAGGCGGCGACGAGCTTGCACACGGGCACGATGTGTAGGCGGGCGTTTTTGGTAGCCTCGAGCGCCTCGCCGACGACGATCGTTCCGAGCCCGCGCCCCTCGAACTCATCATCGATTTCGGTGTGGAAGAAGACGCGCTGACCGTGCCGGTCGGCGAACTGCGTGAAACCCGCCGGCTGTCCGTCGACGGTGATCGTGAAGCGGCCGGGTTCCTTGTTCACGGCGGTCTCGGCGCCGGTCTTGTCGGTGGTCATCGCTTGTCCTTCCTGCCGGGGGGCGCGGCGTCAATCGGGTGGTCGGCAGGGGAGGAGCGGGCAGCCGCGCGGACGTGCCGACGTAGCCCGCCACCGAGCCGAAGCGGTCGTCTTGGGATTCCCACAATTCGCGGCAGGAAACGATGTCGTCGTGGCTGCGGCCGTCGAAGTTCCACCACATCACCAGATGTTCAGTGAAGGGCACGCCGCCCAACAGCATGACCCGGGCCGGTGACGACTGAGTGTTTCTGATGTGCACGACGGCCGGGCCGGGCTAGCTGGTCATGGCCGTCCGGATCAGGTCGAGGTCGTGGTCGTCGATCTTGAACACCCCGAACCGAAACTTGTAGCCCCAGCGTTTCTTGTCCTCGACAAAGTGCAGGTCGGCGATCAGCGGTCGGATCGGCGTTTCGTGGACGGCCAAATAGTCGACATTTCTGCGCCACGGCGCGAAGTCGGGTGAGACTTCCACTTGATAAGGCTCATCGCCGACGATCTGCCCGATCGCAGTGAAAGCTTGAAGGGGTTCACCGGCTTCCAGCACGGTCTTGGGCGAGTAAAAGAGGACCCAGTCGCCCCTGGCCATTCGGCCCAGCATGTGCGGCTTTCCGTGATTGGCCTGGGTGAAGCGGCCGCGCACGCCTTGTTGTACGTGGTCGCGGCTGACAGTGTTCATCCAATTGGTCATAGCTCGAACGGTAGGGACGGGCTGCGACATGTGCGCCGCCCGAGCCACTGGCCGAGCGGGCCGCATGTGGATGAATTCGGGGTTGTGTATGACTGAGTCCGATCCGCATGGTCGGACCCGTAGGACCGAGTTTGGCGCGGGGTGTTGTCACCGGGCGGCGATAGCATTCGAACATGAGTTCGATTCAGTTCGACGAGGCGGTCGGCATCTGCCATGCCATCGACGCTGCGTTGACCAAGCTGGACGCACTCGATAAGGATGCGCTGAGCCATGCTGAGCGGCTGGTGTTGTTGGAGCGTCGGGAGAGTTGGCGGCGGCGGCTGCCTGCCGGTGAGCATGACCTGATTGGCGGGTTGGCGCGCGCCGCGGTGGACGAGATCGGGGGTCGGCTGGGCTCGGTGCTGGCTGCTCGGTTGCGGATTTATCGCCGCGACGCCAGGCGCCGCATCGAGGAGGCCGCCGATTTGGGGGCGCGCCGGGCGTTGACC